>ERZ779888.68-NODE-68-length-143936-cov-19.901349_pt1 | contig 143936 bp, 107 predicted proteins | sample MGYA00511245_ERZ779888 | MGnify/ENA primary metagenome ERZ779888 (study PRJEB29588, sample SAMEA2155255) | human gut metagenome | biome: human gut; feature: human-associated habitat; material: faeces | place: Denmark | collected 2008/2010 ...
TTTAAAAATATTTTAGAAATTTTGATATTTTTTTATTATTTTGTCTTTTATTCTATAATTTATATGACTTTCTCTTATTATAACTTATTTCTTGTCACTATCATTATGATTAATAATTGATTTCTTTCATTCATTTGTTTCACTATTAAATGATATTAGAATTATTCTATATATAATTTACTATTAATTGTGTTTCAATTTTAAATGCACACAAAAAAGTCCATAAACCAAAAGATTTATGGACAATATAATTAATCTAATTTTTTGATAAGGTCTAAAACAAAGTTTTCAATTTCTTCAACTTTTACTGTGAATTTTTCTCCAGTTTTTCTTACATCAACTTCAACTTCGCCATTGTCAAGACCACGACCAACAGTAACACGAATTGGCACACCAATAAGCTCAAAGTCATTAAACTTTACACCAGCACGTTCATTTCTGTCGTCAAACAAAACTGCAATTTCTTTATTTTCCAAGCTTTCATAAAGTTTCTCAGCAAATTGCATTTGGTTTTCTTTCTTTGTGTCAACAACAATCAAATCAACTTTGAAAGGTGCAACACTCATTGGAAGAACAAGTCCTTTCTCATCATGATGTTGATCAATAATGCTTGCAACAGTTCTTTCAAGACCAATTCCATAGCAACCCATTTGCATGATTTTGCTTTTGCCATCTTTATCAATATAGGTTGTGTTAAATTTGTCTGTATATCTTGTTCCAAGTGCAAAAATATGACCAAGTTCATTACCTTTACAAATTTCGAGTTTTCCACCGCAAACAGGGCAAACATCATGTTCATCTGCAAATCTTAAATCTGCCCACTCACACTTGAAGTCGGCATTGTTAACGTCCATATAGTGAACGTTTTTCTTATTCGCACCAACAACAAAATTTGTCATTGCTTTAATTTCATAGTCTGCAATTACTCGAACATCGTGAAGGTCGCCAATAGGTCCAACATAACCCATTACACTTCCAATAGATTTGATTTCTTTTTCAGTTGCAAGTTCAAGAGAAACAGCTTTCAAAAGTTTTGCGAGCTTAGACTCGTTAACTTCCCTATCGCCACGAACAAGAACCATGACAAGATTCCCATCTGCATTATAAACCATGCTCTTTACAAAATCCTTTGGTTCTCTTTGAAGCATTGCAACAAGATCTACAATTCTTTTTGTGTCTGGAGTGATAACCTCTTTATATGTGCCTTTAAATTTCATGTTTTCAGTGTAAACATCTTTACATTCAACTGTTTCAAGGTTTGCACCATAGTGACATTTATCACAGAATGCAATGTCGGCTTCGCCTTCTTTCCCAATTGCCATAAATTCATGACAGTAAAGACCACCCATCGCTCCGCTGTCTGCAAGAACTGGAACAGTTTTAAGACCAAGTTTTGCGAAAAAGTCGGTGTATGCTTTGTTCATTCTTTGATAATATGCCTCAAGATCCTCAATGTTTGCATGGAAAGAATATGCATCTTTCATTGTGAACTCACGAGCACGAACAACACCATCACGTGGACGAATTTCGTCACGATGTTTTTGTTGAATTTGATAAATTGAAAATGGAAGGTCGTTATATGACTTTACATATGACCCAGCAACCAATGTTGCATATTCTTCATTGGTTGGGCTGATTGCATATTCGTTTCCACTTCGGTCTGCAAGTTTGAACATTTCTTTTCCAAAAGCATTCCATCTTCCACTTTTTTCAAGTGTTTCTTTTGAAACAAGAATTGGAAATTTCATTTCATTGCAATCAACACTGTCCATTGCTCTTCTAAGGTTATAAGAAACCTTTCTTAAAATCATGTTAAAATATGGCAAATAGTAAAATAGCCCAGCTGAAACTTTTTTAATCATGCCAGAACGAACCATATAGCTCATTGCAGTGCTGTCGCAATCTGATGGTTGTTCTTTTTGTGTTTTAAGCAAAAACTTACTATATCTCATTTGTATTCTCCTAAAAAAATATGAATAATTATATTCTTGAAAGTGCCAAAAATCAAGCATGTTGTCTAAAACAATTGATTTTTTTAGCCATTTATTGTTTCTGTTGTCACTTTGCAAGTTGTTTTTTGTTCTTCTTGCAAGTTTTCAGTTGGCACGATTTTATTCTCATCATCGTTCTTTTTGCCAACCTCAAAAGCCATGTTACCATATTTTTGATACATCATTAAAATTGAAGAATCATCTTCAATCCCTTTCTTGATTGCATCAACAATGTCGTCTTCTTTATAAGCATCGGCATAGAAGCTTATAAACTCACTTGGTTCTTCACCAGTGACATTCTTATTGGTTTCAAGATATTTTTCAATTTCATCGTCAACTGAAACACTCTGTTCTTTACCATTTAAGGTATAATTATAGACCTTTGCCATTATTATCTCCTAATCAAGCCCGACAGCTTTTCTTGCTCTTACAACAGTTTCTTTTGCAATTACTCTTGCCTTTTTTGAGCCTTCTTCAAGAATTTTTTCAACTTCATCATAGTGTGACATATAATAGTTATATTTTTCTCTCATTGGTGAGAGGAAATTGTTTGCAACTTCAAAAAGTTCTTTCTTTGCATCTGCCCAAGAAATTCCTTTTGCAAATTTCTCTGCAAAAGCTTCAACTTGCTCTTTGCTTGCAAAAAGTTTATAAAAATCAAACACAGCACAATGTGTAGTTTTTGGCTCAGTTGGAAGAGAACTATCTGTTTTGATTGAACTTATCAATTTTTTAAGAGTTGCCTCATCACAGAAAAGTGGAATTTGATTTCCATAACTTTTGCTCATTTTTCTTCCATCTAGTCCTGGAATTGTTGCCGTTTCTTCTTGAATATATTCAGTTGGAACAACAAAAGTATAGCCATAAAGCTTATTGAACGCTTTTGCAATGTCTCTTGCCATTTCAACATGTTGTTTTTGGTCAATTCCAACAGGAACAAATTTTGTGTTAAAAAGCAAAATATCCGCAGCCATCAAAATTGGATAGCAATAAAGCCCCATGTTTACAAGAGCATCAGGATCTCCCCCATTCTCAAGACTTTTTTCAACAAGAGCTTTATATGCATGAGCACGATTCATGAGACCTTTGCTTGTAACATTGTTTAAAAGCCAGTTAAGTTCTGTAACTTCTGGAACAAGACTTTGTTTATAAAGAACAACACGTTTTGGATCAAGTCCACAAGCAAGCCATGTGCATGCAATCTCTTTTGTGTGTAAGATTAATTCTTCTTTATTTTTCATGAAATTCAATGCATGATAATCTGCAATGAAATAATAGCCATCAAACTCTTCTTTGTTTATAAGATCAATTGCTGGTTTAATTGCTCCAAAATAGTTTCCAATGTGTGGAGTTCCAGTTGGTTTGATGCCTGTAAGTGCAATTTTATTCATATTTACTCCGCAGACGAATTGTTATTTTCTGATTGTTTTTGTTTTTCAATTTCGTCTAAAATTTTCTTTCTTCTTTTTTCTCTTTTAAGCTTCTTTTTATTTTGCTTTTGAACAATCTTATCAATTCTTACTTGTTCTCTTGCTTTAAAGGTTGGTCTGTCAAGATTCCAATATCTCTTTGGAAGTTTGCCACGAGTTGCAACATTAAGATTTGAAATGAACTCTTCTTTTGAAATTCTATATTTATAATGATTGGTTATAATTGCATACAGATCGGAAATCCACATAACAACAAGGACAAATCCAAGTCCGCCACCAACAAAAATCCCCATCAGTTTATAAAGAATTGGAATGTTAATTACAAGTGCAACAACAACATTAAACGAAAGCACCGTCCAGCCACGTTTGTTGTTTTTTGCATAAAAGTCATGTGCACCAAACCAGCCTAAAAAGATGCATAAAAGAAGCATTTTTGTTCGGCTTATTCCATAAGGAATTTTATATGAAGCCTTTTTAACTTCTTTATTGATTTTTCTTCGGGCGAGCATAAGATCCGCCCATTTGTATATCTCCCACCACTTAATTTTTTCACGAGCTGGTTTTTCACCACGAGCCTGCTTTGCAGAATATGATTTATAGTCAACCCCTTCAAGAAAAGTTACATCTTTAGTGTCAATGTTATAGTCGCCATTTTCATCAACAGTATATTCTGGCAAATCTTCTTTATTTTGTGGTTTTGTTTTTGATTTATGTTTATGTCTTCTTGGTTTAACAGCTGTTTCTTCAGAATTTTGCTCAGCAGAATCTAGAGTTTCAGTTTCTGAAACTTCTTGGTTTGCCTTTTCAATTGCTTCGCTAACAAGTTTTTCTTTCTTGTCTTCGTTTTCAAGTTGCATTTCAAGCATCTTGCTAACTTCAAGCCCACAAGAAGAACATTGTTTATCATTTTTATGAATAATGTTCATGCATCTTGGGCAAAATCTGATTCTTTTAGCCATTATTATCCACCTTTACAAAATAATATTATCACAAACATCAACTTAAAGTAAAACAATTATTCTGATTTTTTGTTTCAAAGTGTAAAAAATATGCAAAATATACTGAAAAATATGCATAAAAAAAGGAAGAAACAATATTCTTCCCTTTTAATTATTATTTTCTATTTTGCATGGTCAACTTTTGCCATGTGTGAAATCAGATCAAGAACCTTGCAAGAATATCCCCACTCATTATCATACCAAGCGATAAGTTTAACAAATGTTGGGTTAAGCATGATTCCGGCACTTGCATCAAAAACGCAAGTATCTACACAACCAACCATGTCAGTTGAAACAACAGCATCTTCAGTATAGCCAATAATACCCTTATATTTGCCCTTGCTTGCCTTTTGCATTACAGCTTTGATTTCGTCATAGGTTGTTGGTTTTTTTAGCTTTACAGTAAGGTCAACAACGCTCACATCAGCTGTTGGAACTCTGAAACTCATTCCAGTAAGTTTGCCTTTAAGTTCAGGAATAACTTCGCCAACCATTTTTGCCGCACCAGTTGAAGATGGAATAATGTTTACAAGTGCACTTCTTCCACCACGCCAGTCTTTTTTTGAAGAGCCATCAACTGTAAGCTGTGTTGCTGTTGTTGCATGGACTGTTGTCATAAGTCCTTCTTCAATTCCGAAGTTCTCATTGATAACTTTTGCAAGTGGTGCCAAACAGTTTGTTGTGCAGCTTGCATTTGAAACAACAACCATATCTTTTTTATAGGTTTCTTGGTTAACTCCCATAACAAAAACAGGGGTTCCCTTTCCAGGAGCAGTGATAACAACTTTTTTTGCCCCGCCTTGAAGGTGACGAGATGCGTCTTCAACCTTTGTAAATTTTCCTGTTGCTTCTGCAACATATTCCGCAGAAACACCCTTCCAATCAATATTTTCTGGGTTCATTTCAGCAAAGAAACGAATCTTGTTGCCATTAACAATCAAATAGTTGCCATCAACCTTAACATCTGCATTGAAATATCCATGAACACTGTCAAATTTAATCATGTATGCAGCATAGTCAATGCTTAAAAATGGGTCGTTAATTCCCACAATTTGAATGTCTGTGTTGTTTGTGATTGAAGCTCTTAAAAGAAGGCTCCCAATTCTGCCAAAGCCATTAATTCCAACTTTAACTTTTGCCATATATTTTCTCCTTTTATAATCTTATCCATATTTTATAACACTAAACAAAAATTTGCAAACATTTTAACATGTGCAATCAAAAAAAATCACAGCAACCGCTGTGATTTTTAAAATTTATTTTTTATCTTTTCTTGTGCTATTTTTATGTGAAGTTTTTCTTCGAGCAATAATGCTGTTTTTCCCCTTCTGTTTTGAAACCTCTGCTTCATAATCCGATGGGCTTCCTTCAACATGAATAGTAACTTTCTTTGATTGTTTTGAAGACTCTCCTGAATCTGAACTTTCAGAACTGTCCCCAGCAGGTTGTTTGCCAGTTTCAGAAGTTGGCATTGAAGTTCCACTTCCTTTTTCAGCCGATTGATCAGCACCTTTGCTTATGTCTGCATCAGCTGCTTTGTCAGATGATTGTTTTGTTTTATCTGAACCTTCTATGTTTTCTTGGCTTTGTCCTTCCGCATTTCCGTCATCTGAGCCTCCAGCTGGTTCATCTCTCTCAAAACCTTCTTCATTTGATCTGTCGGTTCCGCTCTTTTCTCTCAAGTCGGTGTCTTGTGCATCATCGCCAGTTTCTGTTCTTTGTTCTGAAGAACCAAATCTATCTTTTTCTGTAAGATTTTGCTCTGTTTGTGCAGATTCTTGAACAGCTGGTTGAACATGACCAGATTGTTTAGTTTTTCCAAAATATGCAGAACCAAAGTTCTTTAACACACTTCCTGTTGTTGAAGCACTTGCCTTCACAACATCTTTACCAAACGAGAAGCCTGTTTTTGTAATTTGAGATGCACCAATAACAGCTGTTCCAACACCAGCATTAAAGATGATTTGATTTAATGTTTTGATTCCACCTTGTTGACCAGTTCCATATGCATAAACAGCTTTTGCGGTTGTTTTAACAACTCTGCCAGCCATTTTCAAAGCTGTTTTTGTAAGCCCAAGTGCAAGTTTTCCAGTAGCAAGAGCCATTTTTCCAGCAAGTTTAACAGCCGTTTTTGTAGTTTTATATGCAAATTTGGTTGTTTTTGCAACAGTTTTTGCTGCAAGTGAAAGCATTCCGGTTCCAACACCTCTAACAGGAATTGCATTTGCAACGACATCTAATCCTTGTTCAATAGGATCAGGTCCATGCTCGCTGGCAACTGCTTCTGAAGTTTCATCTGCCATTTGTGGAGCAGTTTGAGTTGAGCCAGAATTTGATGCATTTTCAGTTTGTGTATTTTCACCCATAATTCTGTCCATTGTTCCAGAATTATTCATGCTTTCGTTATTTGCTGAGCCTTCTTCACCATTTGTCGAAGCCTCTTCTGAAATGTTTTGAGGAGAATTTCCAGACTTATCACTATTTTTTGCAGCCGCTTCAAGTGAAGCATTTGCAGAACCATCGCCAGCTGAAGCAGCACTTATAGCAGCAGCCGCATTGCCGGCTCCAGAGTTTTCGCTTGATGATGCTTCTGAGTTCGAATTAGACGCACTAGATGCTCTTGCTGAAGAAGCTGTTCCACCAGATCCACCACCAGAACCACTAGAACTTGAATATTGATTTACAAGATCATTAACTGCTTGTTTATTTGCAGCAATTTCTTTATTTCTATTCAATCTTTCTTGCATTTTATTGTATGGTTCAAATGCATGCTGAATTTCGCCACCAATAAGTGCACCACCAGGAATCCAACCAGCAGCTCCTGGAAGGAAATGTCTGTTTCCATTACCATCTTCAGGTGCAACAGCATCAAGAATAAATCTACCTGAAACAACGTTTCCAACTCTGTTTGGAAGAGCCTTCAAGTCGTTTAAAACCATTTTTCCATCATCAATAACTGGATATTTAGCTGGTTTATCACCTTTCGCTTCAACTGTTGTTCCAAGGAAGTCTCCAAGTGCAAGAACAAATGGTTCGATTGACGAGAACGCAACCATCACAAACAAAAAGTGTGTGAACATATTCAAGAAATATGCCGTCACAAACGATCCAAGCTCACCCATTGCAATTCCATATTGAATGTCTGCAACAGTGAAGAGTTCAACTTCCCAAGCAATTGGTGCAAGCATTAACACAACGTTAATTGCAACAACAATTGCATAGACTGGCAAAATCTTAGCTGTAAATTTCTTGCACCATTCTTGAAATTTTTCCCCATTGTCCAGTGGCATTGTCGCAAGAACAGCAGGATATGTTAGTGCAAGTGTTACAACGTCAAGCGTTCTGAACACTAATCCGAACAAAATTTTAATAAGTAAGGACGATAATATTCCACAAGCAAGAACAAATATTACAAGGTTGAAATCTGAAAGCTTATATACATTTGCCTTATCAAATTCTTTGCTTGTAAAGTTATAGTCAATTTTCATTCTTCCATTATCAAGATCTACAATTGTATTTGAAGTTTTCGTAAACAAATGGAAAACATCAACAGAAATATAAACATATGGAATAAATTGCGAAACATCAACACCTGTCAAATATGAAAGTGCACCTTTCAAAATTTTAAGACCAAGGCTTTCTGTTGATCCAGCAGGAAGTTCATAGCTGATTTTTGGGAAGAAATCTGCAAGCATTGGAATGTTCATGTCATCACGATAAAATTCAACAACACCATCATTTTCTTTAATTGCTGTTGGATTTTTACCATCTTCAAACATTCCCCTGGCAATGACAACATTTCTTGTTCCACTGTAATGATCGGTTGCAAAGTTATCAAGGCCATTCATAAGTGGATAATAATAGCGATAGCTAACTTCTTTTGGCTCCTTTTCAGTTCCAACATTAACCGTGATTTCCCTTTCAAGAGCAATCACAAATGTTGCACCTTTCGCCTCATCTGTTTCATCGCAAATGTGCTTATATGTTGTTGAAGCTGTGTCACCATCATATCGAACGTTAACATAATAGTCGTCATTATCTTTTCCAATTGGCATTATTCCGTCAGATTTGAGATGAATTTGTGGATCAACCGAATAATATGATTCATAAACTTCTTGAAGTGTTTTGAAATATATTGCAACATTATTTTTCATTGCATATTCAACAACGTCTGCCATGACATAATATTGTTCACTTCTTGTGTGAATTCCTTCATCATATGCCGCATGATATGGGCTTGTTTTATTTTCGCTTAAATATTGCTTATCAAGAGCATCAACTTCTCTCATGTTTAAAAATCCATTAGATGAAAACATTAAGAAAGTTTTATATCCCCTTGTCCAAACACTCTGGCTTCTAAATGCCTTTAAAGCTTCGTCCATTTCGGCAACTGTTCCGTCAGTATAATATCCAGAAATATTGTCTGAAGAATTAATTTCATTAAAGTTAAATGTGATTGGAATTTTTAAATTTCGGTTTGCATATCGCCTATACGCATTCGCCTCATAGGTTGAAGCAACAAATATCTGTGTCCCCATTGAAAATGAGCTGTTCCCGCTGCTTGTAACCAAATATAGCGACCTTAAAATTGCATTTGACATTATGATAGAACCAATAATAACAAGTGGAACAAATGCCATAAGGAAAAGCGAACGAAGAGCACTTACTAAAATTCCTTTCTTTGAATTTCCACCTTGATTTGTCACAAATTGATATTCACTTTTCACAATTGCAAAAATGCAAAAGATAATAAGCAAAACAATACTGAAAATTAAAATGTTTCTTATAATTTTTATAACATTTTCGTTAAATAAAAATTGGAAAATGATATCACCTTGAGTAATTTCTTCAAGGCTGTCAAAATTTGTGTTCATTCCAACAAGTTGTCGAACAAACACAAAAATGAAATCGATCAATGTTAAAACCCAGTGTCCAATTGCATAAAACAAACGAACAAGAGTTTCATATGCAACCATTAACGTGTCACCAATTGCGGTTTTAAAAATTACCCATGCTGTTTCAAAAAAGCCGTTATCTCCGGTTGCAATATCTTTGCCATCAACCGATGTGAATGCGTTAAAATTAGCAGGAGTAGAAAGTCCCATCAATTTTGATGCAACAACACTAAAGAAATTTGTCAGTGTTTTAAAACCCATCTTCCTACTCCTTTAATTATTTTTTATTTCGTGGTTGTTTTGTTGGTTTTGATCTTCTGTTTGAACTTGAAGATCTGCTATTTCTCTGTGGAGACTGTGTCCCACCACTAGAGCCACTTCCTTCTCCACCATCAGCATCTGAGCTGCCAGAATAGTTTCTTTGATTTCTTGCTTCATTGTTAGCATTGCTTTCTTGTCGCTGTTCATTTGCTCTTGCTTCATCTTTCTTTTCTTTTTCATTTTTTGGAGATTTTGCAATAGCTTCTTCAAGTTTTTTTGCAGCTGCTTTAGCACGTTCTGGTGGAACGCCATTTGCTTTGCAATATGCTTCAGCGGCAATTCCAGCAGCTTTTCCAGTAACTTTTCTTGCACCATTCACTGCGGTTTCAAAAATTTCTCTTCCTGGAACCATTTGTTTAAGTGAATTTCTTGTATATTTAAGTTCGTCTTCAATAGCTTTTCCACTCCAAACATTCTTAACATCGTTTGTCATTTTCTTAATGTCTGACTTAACGGTTTCACCATTATCAAATCCATTTTGAAGATAAAGAATGCCAGCAAAGAGTTCTGGTGCACGTTTTGTCATATATGCAAGTCCAACAACAAATATAAATCTTCCAATTTCGTTCAAGAACGACAACGAGAAGTGTCTGAACAGTGGAAGCGAAGAGAATGCTTCTGTTGTTGAGAACAGTTGCATTGAGTTTATGATAGGAACCAAGATGAAGAAAATGTTAAATCCAACTGCAAAAGCAAAAACTGAAGTTAAGTCTGCAACTGTATTTTCTTTCCACTTTTCATATCCAACCTTAGATTCAGCTATGCCTTCCTTTTGCTTTTCATCAGCTTTAAGTGCAATTGTGGAAATTGCAAGCGGAGCGATGACAAAGTCAAGTGCAAGGTCAAAAACACGTTTAATTGCCGCAAACAAGGCCTTTACAAGGGCTGAGAGCAAGCAAATTGTTCCAATGCAAAGAATAATGATATTAATGTTTAAAATGTCATATGCATAAGTAATATCAACGTTATTTCCACGTCCAAAGTTATAACTCATTGCAATAAGGCCATTTTCACATTTTGTTTCTACAACCGTATTAACACCATAACAGAAATTAAAGTTTGTGTGTGCTGCGAAACGTGGAATTGATGCTGCCAAATGTTCAACAATAGTCTTTCCTGTGAAAAGTTTAGTAACCATGTTTGAAATATAAGAAACAGCAGTATAGCTAACTTTAATTTGATCAACAGAAAGGAAATATTCGGAAATTCCAATATCTGAAGCATCACGAATCACGACATCGTCATGATAATATTCAATTCTTCCATCAACTTTTCTGATTGCTGTTGGGGTTCCGTCGGAATCCACAAGTCCCCTTGCAATTATTGGGAAGAATACGGTTTCATCATTCTTGTCGTTTGACATATAATATTCGGTATAAGGATTTCTATATCCAAACTTTTCGGCAAATGATTTTGCATTCTCGCTGTCATCTTCTTTTGGAAGAAGGTCATATTTAACGTTAGCTGTGTTTGTCATCATGAATGGAACATAGCTTCTTGTTTCTGAATCGAAAATACAAATGATAAAGATGTCTCCATTCTTTTCATCTTCACCAAGCAAATTGAAATCGATTGAATATTCCGCATCGATAAGTTCTTCATATGGTCTGTTGTCAAGACCAGCAAGTCGAAGAATTACTGCTTGAGAATAGTTATTAACCTTAAGTTCCTTAATGTTTTCTCTTCTCTCTTTTGACCAGTTACATTCAACTGCGCCAACACTTTGTGTGTCAGACCAATCTGAACAACCAAGAGCAAGAAGTGCAAGATAACGTTTTTGTCCTTCTTCTGTTGTTTCGCCAGTTTGACTTTCATAGCCGATAAGTGTTTGCAAACATCTTATTCTTATTTCTTTTAAGGTTAAAGAAGTATAATCAACATATCCTTTCTTTACTTTATCATTGTCTGTCATAAGCAAATAGCTTAAAACATTGTTAAGAAATTGTGCATTTTGTTTTCCAGTTGATCCTTGAATTCGAGCAAGTGCTTTTTCATAGGTGTCAATTTTAACAACATCTTTTTGTTCTGTTTGAGTTTGATCTTCAGTTTTTGTTTCACTGCTATCTTTTTTCTCTGTATTTGCAAATAAATGTTCAAGTGCAATTTCTGGCAAATATTTACCATTAAGAAGTTTTGTAAGAATAAGTTCTGCTAAGTCAACATTGTTATTTTCTGCTGTTCCAACAACAATTTCATCAATAGCTGATGTTGAAAGGTTAGAAAGGTTCGACATTTGATAAAGTCTTGCAGAAATGTCGCCAAGTGCAACAGCAAAGTCATGCACGTCTGCAAAGCTGTTTGAAGCTTTATAGAACACACCACCCTTTGTTATAAAGTTCTCTTTCAAAACATATTCAGGGTTTCTTTCATACCAATATGCAGTTGAACTATATTTTCTTCCAGAATCATACCACCAACCAGCAGTTTCTGTTGTTGAATGCTTAATGTTTTTAGAAACATATTCGTTTATTTCTGCGTTTGTTAATTGAGTAAGTTTTACAATTCCCTCATATCCCTCATTAACGAACACAGGAGAATATCCAAATTCTTTGCACAAATCATAGCCAAGAACATATTCAATTACTTTTGCTTTTGTAAAGTTTTGTCCAACAAGATAATGTTTAGAATTTACAACAATATCAAGACTTGAAACAGCCTCATCAGACATTTCACTTTCAATTGCGAAATAAATTTCATATCTGTTTAAACGGTCAAGTTCGTTTTGTGAACGAACATATCCGCCAATACTTTCAATATATGTGTTAATTTTATCTGAAAAGTTTTTATTGTCTTCATCTTCAAAATATTCATCAGATTGTGAATTTTTCCATGTTGTATAATTGTTTTTCAACTTATTATACAAATCAGTCAATTGTTGCCATTTTGCAATGTTTGCATAGTCACTTGGTGATGAACCACCAATTCCTAAAACACCTTTTTCGATAAGAAGTGATGCTTCGTCTGATGAGAGTTTGCCACCTTTATTTGAAACAAGCCAGTCATAAAGGTCACCACTGCTTGTTATAAGCAAACTTGTTGCTTGATTGAAATAGTTTTCAACATCATTTAAAATTTTATCTCTTTTTCCAATGTTTGCTTTTGAGTTGTCAACATTGTAAAATTCTTCTTTTGCTTGAGCATATTTATCAACTGAATCAAAATATTTGTCTGCTTTTGAACAGATCTGATTAACATATCTGTCAAAAGTTGAAAGGCTCACACCAGATCCAACATTATTTCTAAGGTCTTGGAACAATCTTCTTAAAGATCCTTCAAGATAAACTGTTTTTCCGTCTTCTTCTGTTGTAAGATCAGATTTATAAAGTGATGCATTTTTACGAAGATCTAAAATGTCATATGAATTTGTAATAAAATCAAAATCGTCTTTAGAATCATCACCAAAAGAATTGTCAAATTTATTTGTTTGATATCTAAATCCAGAAGATGGATTTGTAAAGATGCTTGAAAGCTCGAATCTGAAGGCAGTTTCATCAAAGAAAATTGAATTGTTTGCTGATGCTGCATTTTTTACATAATTAATAAATTCATCAATAATTGAACTTGAGCCACCGTAAAGGCCATTATATGCATTTTTAATATCTTGTTTAGCATTATCAACAATTCTTCCCTTCTCCGAGTCAGATTTAATGCTTTGCAAAATAAGATCATATCTGCCATTGAAATATTTGTCAGGGTCAGAATAGATATAAGCTTTAAGAGCTTTCATATATTCAGGATATGCCGCATCTGTTTCCTTAACATATTGTTCTTCAAGACGTTTTTTAGCATTTGCATAAACTTTGTTGATAAGTGACTTATAATAATCACTAATAGAACCAGTTGAATATGGAACAAGATACCCCTCAGATGTTTCAATGCTTTCTTTCAAATAAACCGAACCAAGAAGTGCAGTTGCGGTGTCATAGAACCAGTTTGAAGCACTTGATGAAAGCAAAACTGAAGCAAGATATGCTTTATATGTGTAAAGCTGAACGGATTGTGAATTTCCGCTTAAAAGTTCGAAATTTTCATAATATGCAATCTCGTCAAGAACTGGTGCCATATATGCATTGAAAATTTCAACGAAATAGTTTAATTGCTCTTTTGTTTGGAAATATCTGTCTTCTCCAAGCATGCTAAGAATCAAAGCTTTTACAGTGTCATTATCAAATTTTGTGCCATATTCAAGGCTTCCGAAAGATAAAATCTTTTCTGAAGAACTTACATTTCCAAGGAAGAATTCAGACATTATAAGTCCAAGTGGGTGGATAAGTCCGGTTTGAATGTTTGAGCCGTTTGGATCATAGGTTCCACCGCTTACATATTCACTTAATTGTTCAAGCCAACTGCCATTTGCAATAAGGTTATTAATGTTAATGTCTTTATAAATAACTTGAAGGTCACGGATAAGTTTGTTTGGCCATGCTGCCTGTTTGATTACTGTTTCAATTTTGTCATCATAAGTTGCATATGAAACAAGCCCTGAATCCCCCACAATTTCTTGAGTTCCCGACAAAACCGTAATTAAAATATCTTTAAATGAATCATCATTTGTTGTATAGTTTCCAAGCAAAACACCTTTAACAGAAATTGATATTACATCATTGTCATTAACTTTTATTGTTTTCTCTTTTCCGTCATCAAGTTTTTTAGTAACAGTATAGTTTCCTTTTGATCCACCAACTTGGTCAAGACCAAATTTGGTTTCCATGATTGTATAATATGGGTCTTTATAAGAATCAAGAATAAATGAACCATTTGCATCTTTAAGTTCTTTGTTGAGCTCTACTTGATAATTTTTGCCATTGATTGTGGCAACATATATCTCGTCAGTCACAGTATAATCATTAATTGATGGTTGATAAACACGTTTTGTAACTTTCTTTACAGGAAGCTCATAGCCATTTTTAGCAATCTCGGTTATTGTTTCACCAAGAGTGTTATTATTTGCAAATCTTGATTGCTCAAAAAGAATAAGAAGGTCATTAATTTCCATGTTTTCAAGCAACTTCTTCTTATATGCAGCAGCATTTGAACTGTCACTTAAAACAGCATTTGCGAATGCTGGTGTAAACTTAACAAAAACCTTATCTGTTTCCCACTCTACAATATTGATAGAATCTTCAAGACGTTTCAAAATATTAAATGTGTTGTCTGAATATTGATCAAATGCTAAAAGTGCACTGATTGTTCTAAGTGCATCAGAAATTGGTGAAGAAATTGATTCGCTTGTTGGTGTATAAACAACTTTATAGCTTTCTCCCCCACTAAGATTTGATGCATCTTTATATGTGATTGAAAGTGAGCCAGTTGCTTTATCATATACTGAATCGCTGACATATTTCCAATCAATATCAGCATCTTTAATGTTTTTAACATAATATTTGATGTTATTTTTAACTGCATAGTCAAGGAAATCTGCCATAACATAATATTGTTCACGTGTGCAAGCAAATTTCTCAAATCCAGTATAATTTGAGTTGTTATAAAGTCGGTTGTTTTTATAAACAATTGTGTCTGAGAAAGAACCAAAATTTCTGTCAGCATAACTGTCGAAAAGAGTTCTTCCTTTGTCTTGGAAGCTTTCATAAATCTTCACAAGTTCAGATTTTGAATATCCATTAACGGTTCCGTTTCTTGCAGGGTCTTCAAAATTTACAACCAAAGGAATTCGCCTGTCATCATCGGCATAATTTCTGAAGTTGTTCGCATTATATGCACTGGAAATGAACACCTGTGCCGCCATGCTGGTGTTTTCACCACCACGAAGAATATCATTAAATCCAGCTAAAATTGCGTTCGTTAAAACAACACCTAAAAGCAACAATAATGGGAACATTCCCATTGTGAAAAGAGAACGAAGGGTTCTTCCCAAAATTCTTCCCTTTCCGTTTGTTTCAGATTTTTCAACTGCAAAAGCATATTCACTTTTAACAATTGATACAATTGTAAACAAAATGATTAAAACAATTGCAATTCCGCAACATGCTTTAAACACATTTAAAACAGTTTCGTTTGTTAAAATTTTAACAACTGGGTTTGTAGAGTCGATAACAACATAATCTTCAAGTTTAACTGAGATTCCAAGGACTCTTGATACTGCAATTTGAATAATTTCAATGAAATTGAGAATGAACGAACAAATCAAATATATTAATTTTGAGAAAATAACTTGAATTTTGTTCCACAAAAGCCCAAGAAATTCCAGCCCAAGAAGACCAGAATCAAATCCGCTTTGAATCTGGTCGTCTGCAAGCAAAGATGACCGGCAAAAGATTTTGCCAGCAAACAAACTATTAAGCTTCAGTGCCATTGAAAACAATTTCATTTGTTTATCCTTTATTTTCCTTCTGAGTTGTTTCCAGAATTAATTTCTTTATTGATGTTTTCTTCTGTAACTTGATCTTCAAGTTCAGTTTCAACAGTATCTTTTCTGATTTTTTCAAACAAATCACGAACACGATCTGCAACAATAATGTCGATGTTTGTTCTTGAATATGCCCCCGTCATAAGGAAAGCCTTACCACGTGGGTTCATAACAATTGTGTCTTGTTCTTTTTCGTTGATTTGACCTGCTTTTTCATAAAGAGCAACAAGGTCATTAATATCGTGTGGAGCCAAGCTGAAGATAAGTGAATATTGCGATGCGTTGATAATCGCAGTACTTTTTCTTGCAATGTCTGGTGTTCCAGTAAAGTCTTTAAGGTTCTGAGTAATAACAATTTGCATTCCTTCATATTTACGAATACGTTTAGCAAGGTTAAACATGAAGTCAAGTGCAACGTCTTTCTTAGGGTCAATGAAAACGTGAGCTTCGTCGATAACAACAATAACTCTACGTTTTGTATTGAATTTTGCATTATAGTCTTTGTTTTTGATAATTTCGTTGTTAAGCCAACGCATGATAAGCATCATTTGAGCGTTTGCAATATCGTTGTTACTGTTTGCAAGAAGAGTTTGGAAGTTGAACACGATCATGCTTTCATCAGCAGTGATTGTTGATTTACCATTCCAAAGAAGACTGTTTCTTCCACCTTCTGCAAATTTATTGAGATATGTTCGAATAATTTTAAGGTTATTTCTTTGATATTCGTCTTTTGCAAGGTCATATTGTTTTGAAACATAGTTATAAAGGTCTTGCATGATTGGGAATTGTTCAGGAGTTAATTCTTCAATTCTTGTGTGAGAGTTAATTCCAAATTTTTCATACATTTCCTTGATACATTCGTTCAAAACTTCAAGAGCATCGTTTGTAATTCCGTCAAGAATCATTTTGAAGAAGCTTTCAAGGAATTGCAAGTGGCTGGCAAGAGAAACGTTTTCACCTGTATCGGTTTCGTCATCAAGACCAGTGATAACTTGAAGTGGGTTAATTCTTCCTTCCTTCGCTGATCCAACATCAATAACTTTTCCTTTAAGGTTTCTTGCAAGAATGTCATATTCTCTTTCAGGGTCCAAAATGAAAACTTTTGTGTTATCTGATGCAAGGTTTGTCAAAATCGCTTTTGTTGCGAAAGACTTACCAGAACCAGATTTTCCAAGAACAACCATGTTAGAGTTGATTCTTTCTTTATCACGTTTGAAGAAGTCAATGAAAACAGGTTCGTTGTTCATTCCAAGATAGAAACCTTCAGGGTCTTGAACAGCATCTGAAACAAATGGGAACATTGCGGCAAGTGATGAAGAGTTAATTCCACGTTCGAATTTTTTGCTGCTTGAACGTTGTGAAATGTTACCATCAATAAATGCATTTCTTTGTTTACCAAAAAGATCTGAATATTTAAAACCAGCACGCATAAGTTGAGTTCTAAGAAGTTTTCTTTGCTCTTCCTCAACTTGAATGTAAATGTTAGTGTCGAACAACACTTCATTACCAGTTTTAATAGAAGCCAAAAGCTCACGAAGAGTTTCAAGGTGAACGTTCTTTTCAAGTTCTGTTGAAGCTCTTGCACGTTTTGCTGCCTGAGTTTCCATTTCCATGATAGAACGGTCAAGTCTTCGTTCAGATTCGCTTTGAGCAACAGGTTTAAGCTTTACAGAAATTCTTGTTCCAGGAACAGAGAAGAAGCTTCTTCCCCATGCATTTGGAACTGTAATTGGATATTCCGCAACTGCATATGTTGTATATGATTTTTCATTTACAAAATGACGAAGTGCAGAGAAACGAATTCTTTCTGGCATGATCCAGTTTAAAAGGTCTTTTGGATCAATATCTTTAACTTCACGTTCATCAAAGCTTGAAGTGTAATAGTTTTTAAGGAAAACAGCACATTCAGGACGGCTGAGAATGTTACAGCTCATAACATTGTTTGTTCCACCTTCAATTGTGTTGACAATAAAGTTAACAGTTGAAAGAAGACTTCTTACAGCTTTTCCGAAAACAACAAGATACATGTGGTCTTTCAAAATTGGGAACTCTTTATCAACGTTCATTGCATCAAGAGAGTTGATACGAGATTCAACAATTTCAATTCTTGGAATTGCTTCTTGCTCTTTCATCACACCGTTTGCAATGTTTTGCAAAATCTCATCTTTCTTTTCACATTCACGCATGATATAGCTGTCAAGAACCATTGGTCTTGAAAGTTTAAATATAGCGGCAGATTGCTCGCTTGAAAGAGATTTCAAGGCATTGTCAAAAGCAGCGATATAGGCATCTTGTCTTGCAAGTGAAAGCATGTAAAATTCGATTGATTTGATTTCAATTGCAACACCAAAATATTCTTTATAGTCGATAATTCCAACCTTATGTTTTTCATCATAGTTTTGTTCCAAAATTCCAACATATGGCATAAGCGCATTAACACTTTTTCTTGTCGCATGTTTTTGTTTTGTGAATTTCTTAACTCCGAAAATATATTTAAACAGGTCGCCAATTGCTTGATATGTTCGAGTTTCTGGTGCAATTTGAAGAAACATAACAATTGTCACCATGATAACACAAGCCGACAAAATAAGTCGAATCTTAACAGAAAAGTCACTGATAAGAACAAGTGCTAACAAAAGCATGAACACAATGCCAATGACACCATCCATAATTGTGAGCCCTTTAAAGAACTCGGTTTTAACTTTGGTTCGTCTTGGAATAAGTCTTGCCATAAAAATCTCCTTTAGTTTTTTTATAAAAATTTAATAATTGATTTTGCACTTTTTCTGGTCGTGCCCAAATCAAGTGCATGCCCACCCCCTTTCGGGGGCAGGATTAATGCAAATTAGTTTTTAGCGTCATTTCCGTTTCCTTGATTTTTAAGTCCAGGAATCTTATATTTGCTTTGACGTCTCATGTCTTGCATGATTTTGTTCATTGAAGTGAAGTTCTTCATTGCTTTCTTTGCTTGCTCTTCAGTTCTTGAGTTCATCGACTTGAGCGAACTGATAAGTTTTGTTTGCTCGTCAAGTTTTGACTGAAGCGACTTAATCTTTGAATCTTCACTCTTAAGTCCACTTGTTTCAAGTGCTTTAAGTCGTCTTGAAAGTGTAGCATGGTCGTCCATCAACTGTTTCTGCATCTTGAGATTCTTCTCATATGCAGCAGATCCAGACTTAGCAACATCTCTCATTCCTTCTTTCTTCATAAACTTGTTCCATTCGTCTTTATATTGATTTCTAATTGCAGCTCCAATTGCTCTATCAGAAGAAGCTTTAATTTCTTTCTTGATGTCCAATGTAGAATTCATTGCAACGTTTGTATCAACCGAACGAATTTTCTTAAGTCTTTGATTTATAAGTTTTTCTTGAGCCTTAAATTCTGCAAGCTCACTTGCTCGAACAACTCCAGAAGCAGATTTTCTTGCAAATGCTTCACTATTTTCTCTTGCAGCATTCATAAGTTTTGCTTCAACTTCTTTTGCAACACGTTTTGCATCTTCAGTTGTTCTGATCTTTGAAATATCACCAGCATATCCACTTTGCATAAGAGCTTTTCTAACTTGACTTATATATGCTCTTTGAGTTGTTTCGTCAAGCATTGTCTTTCTTGCTTCTTCTCTTCCAACCTTTTCGGCAGTTCTTTGAGCAGCAAGCGAATCTCTTGTGCTGATTGTTGATTTTCTTTCAGTTACTTTTGCTTCTCCAGACAAGATTTGTCTTGCTTGATCGGCATATGAAAGTTGACCAATTCTTGCAGTTGCTTGTGTATTGTTCTTTGTTTTAACAACTCTTGCAGCTTTATAACGAGCTGGGTGCTTAGCAATTTGATCAATTGTTGCATCTACACCTTGAATTCTTGCAAGATAATCAGCTTCTTGACCTTCTTCAAGACGACCACTTCTTGTTGCATTGTTAAGTTCTGTTACAAGACGGTTCTTTTCAGCAGTTGCACGTTTCAAAGCAGCACTTTGAAGTTTTGCATTTCTTCCAAGGAATGTTTGTTCGTTTCTCATGTCATATTTGTGAACTCTTGAAACGAATTGTTTCTTAGCATCAGAAACACTTGCTTGAGCATTCAAATATCCCGTTTGAAGTTCATCAATCTTCTGGATATTCTTTCTCATATATTTAACAGCATCTTGTTCTGCAATTGCACCTGTATATTTCTTAGGATTTTCTTTTCTCATAAGTTCTTTTGCAGTTGCAATTCGATCAATATCGCCGTTTTCTTTGAATACAACACCCTTGCTCCTTGCAGCAATCTTTTCAACACGAAGTTTTGCTTCTGCTGAAATTATAGCAGCATATTTAGATTGAAGAGCTTTTCTTTGACTTGCACTATATGTGTGGTTTTCGTGGTTAACATCAAGACCTTGATCACCAACTTTAGACCAATCAATCTTCAACTTATCACGTTTAATTTCATCGCCAAGAACAGCGGCTGTTGTTTTTGAAGTTGTTTTTGCTTCAGCCCTTGCAGCTGCTTCAGCACGGTTGTTTTGCCATGAAGACTTAATTGCTCTTGCGCCACTCTTTGCTTCACGAGCAAATGCATGAGCAAGTCCACTTCTGCCGTTTTGAAGTTGTGCAGAGTAAACATCAAATCTTCTTCTTGCTTTTGAAAGGTCACTTGTAAGTTTTTCTCTTCTATTTTCGATATAAGAGTCTTTATCACTAAATTTAGAATATTCTTTTTCAAGCTTGTCAAATTCTTTAGCTCTATATTCCATTTCCTTTTGAACTGCTTCTCTGTCGTTAACATCAAGCTTAGACATCATGCCTTTTGCAGTTGCTTCACGATCGATCTTGCCATTCTTGATAACAAGTTTGTTGTTTTCAATGAATTCTTTACGTTCATTTTGATAAGTTGCTTCCATGTCTGCAAGTTTTGCAGTTGCATCGGTTCCAATCTTCTCCCACTTGTCAAGTTTCTCACGAATCTTGTCTTCTTCTTTCTCGGTTGTTCTGTGAGAGAATATTGCTCTTGGAGCAGCCAAAAGTGCTTTCTTAAGAGGAGCTTCATATAATCCTGCTTCCTTAAGAGCAATCTTTTCTTGTTGTTTTGCAATCTTATCGTCAAGAATCTTGTCGCTATATTCACTTCTTGCAACAGCCTTCTTAACCTTTTGATCTTCTGCAAGCATGTCTCTTGCTTCTGAAAGTTCTTTTTTGGTAAGTTCATTTGCACTTTCGAAACGAGTTTTATTCTTATCGTTATAAAGTTTAAGAGCTTGTGCATCTTTCCATTCTTGAACTGCTTGATCAACAAGACGTCCATTGTTTTCATCAATTGCAGTTTCTTTTGTATCGTTCCAACGTTTAATTGCTGCTTGTTTTATAGCTTCAGAATTTGCATCAAAGATAGAATCTTCAGCAGATTTATTTTCATTATATTGTTTATAAGCTTTGCCTCGAAGTGCAGGAGCGAGACTTACATCTGCATTGCCTTCTGCTTGAGCCTTCAAACGTTCATCACGTTCTGCCAACAAACTGTCAAGTTTCTTTTGATCTCTTGTCTTTTCAGCTTCTTGAACAATGCCATAGTTTTCGTCAACTCTGCCACCAGCAATATCTGCAAAGCCTCTTGATGCATCTGCTGCAAGTCTTGCAGATTCTGCATACATTCTTGCACGTTCTGCATTTGCACCAGAATCATCAGCTTGCGCATTTGTTCCAGAAATTTGTTCTGCTCCTAAAATTGCTTCTGCATTCTCATCTGCAGATTCAGAACCTTCAAAGTTTACATCAACATCGGTTGAACTTTGATCTTGAACACGTCCTGCAACATCTGCAAATGCAACATGTCCAGAAGTATCTTTGCTTTCTTCAGCACCAGATCCGGTTCCTTCTGTCCTTGCTTCTGCAGAAGATTGAGCTTCAGATCCACCTTCACGCATTTCTGTAATTGTGTCACGAACATTTTCTGCAACACTTTCGCCAATTCCTTCTTCAGCAGATTCTGTAAGTCCAATATTTTCTGCTGCAGCAGGTGTTTGATCTTGTTGCGCTTCCGCATTTGCATTTGCTTCATTTGTAGCAGTTTCATCAATTACACCTTCAGGAATAATTTGATCGCCATTAATTTGTGGCGCTGCCACATAGTTTGCATCTGCAGCCAAATCTTGTGATTGAGCCAAAGATGCTTCTGCATCTGCTCTTCTGCGTTCTTCCGCAGCTCTTTGCGCATCTGAATGGCCACCACCGCCACCACCAGCGTTATCACTTTTCTTAAATTTCTTCTTAACTTCGTCATAAATTGCCGAGCCAGGAACAAAGTTCTTTAAGTTGCCCATGAAACCCTTGCCTTTCTCACCACGAACAAAGTCAAGAGCTTTTGAGCCAGAAATAGTTGCACCAACATCAGCAGTCATACCTTTAACATTTTTCTTTGCATCATCGCCCATTTTAGTAACTTCTGCTTTGGTTTTTGAAGTATTAACAAAATCTTGAATAATGCCAGGTGCAGTTTGAATCATTGTTAAAGCAACAAGCATGAACAAAAGTTCTGAAACACTATTGATAAATCCAGGTGAAACCCCTCTTAAGAAGTTGCCTTCTGCGAGTGAGTCAAGATCCGCCTGAGTGAACAAATGTGAAATTGATTTAATTGCTGGGCACAGGATAAAGAACAAGTTAAGCCCAATCATTACACCATAGGCACTAATAGTTTTACTTATCACACCATCTTTCCAAGAAGAAAATTTTGCACCATCGTCAAATGGCATAAGCGATGCAACCCCAGGAAGAATGATGAAATATAATGTGATATCAAAAATTCTTTGAATAAGTCCCCAAACTGCTTTTCCAAGCATTGTTAAAAGAAGACATGCCGCAAATACTAATATTACAAAGTTTACAAGCATTGGGATATAGTAAATTTGAAGTTCAAGCGATGGAGCACTTTTACTTGTAAAGTTATAATCAAGTCTAAGTGAAGCATCAAGAATTTGGAATGCACTTGTATGATATTTATTCGCTGAGAAACCAGCTCCAAAACAGATTTCAAGTCTCCATGTCTTTTTGTTGAACCATGAAGAGAAAAGTTGAAAGTCAAGGAAGAATTGGTTTCCAGAAACATATTCTCTTGAGAATGTTACAGTTGCAGTTGATTTAAGATGTTGTTCGGTGATTGAAGAAATATCCTCGCCACTATCATAAACCTGAACAACCTTCAAATCTTCAGCACCAGAAATTGCACGATTTGAATTGTTGATTGCATCAAGCCCATTGATTTGTGAAGAGCCATCATGATCTGCAACTGAATAGAATGTTGCAAATGGAGTTTTATCACTATCTTCAAGAGTAACTTCTGTTGTCCAGATATATTCACTATCATTCTTAGACAAATATTTAGAATAAATTGATTCTGGTCTTACATATGCACTCTTAATTACAAGATTTTTAAGTTCTTTAGTGCTCTCTCCAGTTACTGGTGAATGTTGATAATATTCAACATTGCTTCCTGATTTAACACCAAAAGCGAACATATTGTGATATGTTAATGTAATATTAACCAAATCAGACTCAATTGGAGTTAATGTTTCAATTCCGTTTGAGCAGTTATATTCAAATTCAAAATAATAATTTGCAGAATTCATGAAATAGGTATATGAATAAATTGTCTTATTTGTTGCCGAATCAGTTCTTGAAGAATTAAATGTCATTTCATATAGAGATGCTGTATAAGCATTGTCAGACTTTCCAATATACATTTGATGACCATCAACAACGAAATAGTAAACCTTATAATTGGTAAGTTTCAATTCATGTGTATCTATATTATATGAAACTCTTACAACTGGACCATTTTTACCTTCTGTAGATTTTTTCATATAATAATGATATTCAATTTTTCCATCAGCTGAAGCACTTGCATTCACTTCTTCTGCGCCGTCATATTTGATTACATCTTTAGAATAGTCATTATAGAGTCTTAAAATTTCAAATTCAAGACAAGGTTGCCCCATTGTTGTTTCAATATTATTTGGATCTTCAAAAATTGAACCACTTTTTGATGTCAAGCTTTCACGTTTAGTGTTAAACACCAAAGTGTTAACATTTGAATTTGATTCAAAATGAATCATAAGGTTTGAATTTCCATCTTGTGGAACACCAAAGTGAATATATTCACCAACAATGCCGTTGTTGCCACTTATTCCATCAATATTATAATTAGCTTTAATTTTCCCAGAATTTTGACCTTGCAAAGGTGCTGTGCAGCCTTTTGTGTTTGTCGAGGTGCATGCAAAGAAGTCATCAGTTGGGTTTTGATAATATGAAATTATAAATTCTACACGAACAGTTCCCTGTGAGTTTCCAGTTCCCCAATATGAAACAAACACATAAAGCGGCAAATCATAAACAGCTTCAGACTCTGCCGACAAAACTTCTGTTGTTTCACCAACATTTGTCACTGCACCTGCAGGAATTCTTGCTTTAATTGTTTTATTAGATTTAAAAACAATAATATCTCTATCTAAATCAATCGTGCTAAGTTTTCCAAGAGGAGTCCACTGAATGTTTTGAAGAGTTATATCAACCGCACCATATTGTGTTACGCCTTCAATTGTTCCCGCAACATTTGTTGTTCTATAAGTGAACTGAGTTGGAAGTGAAGCATTTATTGCTGAAAGTTTTTCTTGGTCGTTGAAAATGTCAACTGTATTATTGATTGTTTCAACATAATCAAGTCTTGTGAATGCTTGTGAGTTTCCACCAAATGTAACATTATTGCTATTATAACCAATTGTTGTGTTGTTGCTTGACACACTGCTGAGCTCTGCTCTAGATTTAACATTTCTTGCAGATGCTCTATAATATAATGCTGTATCAGTTGTGACACTTCCGCCAGCAACATCTGAGCCCCAATCAAGATTGATTTCTGTTGGGTTTCCATATTGATTTTTAAAAGAAGATTCCAGAATTCCACGAGCAACAATCAATCCTCGATAGTTATCATCAAGATTGTCACTTTTAAATTTATGTTCCTCGCCATAGTCGTCAACATATGTTTTTCCATTAACAAGTGGAATGAATTTTCCACGTGAAGAACTATAATATGCAACAATATAGATAACACCATCGCTTTCAGCTGTCAGATCAGCATCGGTTGGCAAATCATAAACAACATAGCCCGAATTTTTATAGTTAACAACAAACGAATTAAGATTTACATTTTGACCATTAGATGTTGTGTTAACATATCTACTGCTAAGATATCCACCTTCGGTCGCATTTCCATATGTCCAATCAATTTTTGAACTTTTAGCATTGACATATGCAATTTCAGTTGCATCACCTATTGTGAAATCGATAACATCGCCCATAACGAGATATTCATCTGGAATTGTTACAAGTCCGTTTTTTCCACCATCGTGGAAAGCACCCCACACATCATTGTTTTTATAAACAACCGCATCAGAGTAAATGTTTCCACTGTCAGAAATCCAGCCATTTCCCCAACTTGCAGGTCTTGAATCATACTCACTTGCAAGAATTCTTTCAACAGTGTTTTCAAATGGAGCAGAAGCCTCAAATGCAACACCATTGAAATACCACGAATTATAAGCCGCTTGGTTGATTGAAGATTTTTCTTCACATTCGTTGAGAGCCGCTTTAATTAAATATTTTTTATTATCGTTGCTTTCGCCCCAACCAGAGCCATTTCTTTTAAGAGTTACACCAAGAACGTTTGTGAAATATTCAACATAGAAATCATAATAGGTTAAAGTTTCGTCACTCTGTCCGTTTCCAGCACTTATGTTAAGTTCTGATTCAGGAACATAGTAAAGATAATCTTTTCCTTTATACGTAAATGCAAAACCAGTAAACTTATTGTCTGAGCCATAATTTCTTGGAACAACTGGAGTTACAAGTGTATTGATTTTCTTTGTAATTTTTCCATATGCACCTTCAAGAGTAACATTAACATGGTTTGTCACAGAATAACGTTTTCCATTTTCTGCATATTTTCTGTAACGGTTTGCATCATATGCCGAAGCCGAGAACACTTGACCACCAAGGGTTAACCTGTTGTTAACATTAAACGTATTAATCAGTCCAGCCAAAACGGCATTTGAAGCAAGCAACCCCATAACAAGCATAACCGGAACAATAACAACAAGGAAAATTGCTTTCATGCATCTTTTGAGAACAGACATTGGATCGTTGTTTGCCTTATCAGCATCAGATGCAACAGCATATTGACTTTTAACAATCGCAATGATCGCAAACAAAACAAGCAACACAACAAACAAACCAAGCATATATTTAAACACACGTTGAACTGTTTCGTTATAAAGGAATTTAAAAATAATATCAGAATCGCCAAGAGTGTCGAGCTTTACATTTCCCTTTTCCCAATAGTCAACACCAAGGAGATGTTTAACGAAGAATTGAAGAAAGTCAACGATATTTAAAATCCAGCGAACAATCATGTAAAGAAGTTTTGAGAAGCCATTCAAAATTGCTAGCCCCAAACTTCCCCAAAACGAACCATCAAGCGCCTGGAAAATTACGCGGTTCTTAACATCTGGCAATTCATTTCCAGATGGAGCCCCAATAAGACTTGTAACTTTTTGTCCTGCAAAAAACAGGTTAATGGCATTTGCAATTTTAAACATGTGTTCTTCCCCGCTTGAAAAATTGTAAAATTTAAATTTAGTATAAATCTGTCACAAAAATTTATTTGTTTTGCGACAAAAATGCACACAATTCGAGCAATATATATATTTATACTTATAATATACCACAATAAAAATCATTATCAAAATGTTTTTTGCAATTTTTTCATTTTTTTTAAAATGTAAGAAATCTCATTGCAAAATCACTTCATTTTATTTCATAAAATGATTAAAATCAAATTTTACATTTTACAAATAAAAATAAATTCGCATAAAAATAAAAAAATTGTCAAAAAAAATTAACATTTCCCATTTTTTCTAACACTCATTAATTTGAAGATTTTAAAAATTATATTCAAAAAAACATTTTATACTTTAAAATGTAAAAAATCATAATGAATATCACAATATTCAACAAATAAACAATTTTTTATAAAAACAAAAATATATAATTTTCAATGCAAGAACAAATTTTAAAACACAACTGTTATTAAAATTGTAAAATTTAAGATTTTAATCATGCGAATTATTTTTTGTTCAATTTTGAAACAATTTTCCATTGTTATCTTTACAAATAATATCAAGAAATAAAAAACATGCATAAAAAAACGAGAGCCAAAACTCTCGATTTTTTTATTGTTATCAAAACAATTTTTATGCACCAGCTGATTCTGGAATTTTTGGGAACATTTGCTCAATTGCATTTGAACGCAAAATTGCATATACAACAGCAGCGATAACAGCAGCAACAAGAACACCAATAATCATGTTGATAAGTTGTCCTTTTGCTTTATCTCTTGCTTCTGTGTCTTCAGCTTTTGCAAATCTGATTCCAAGAATGATACCATAAATGATACCAAAAATAAGAATAACAGAAATGATAACTGGCATTACAATGTCAACAACGCCTCTGAAAGTTTTATAAGCGGTGTTAACAACATCGCCGATTCCACTTGTGTTTCCAGCTTCACCATCCGCAGCTAAAAGATTGATAAAGTTCATCTTGCTTTCTCCTTTGATTTTTTAAGATTCCACCCCGGAAACCCTTTTATGGTTATAGTTTAACACACAAAAATTGATAAAAGCAAACAATTTGAGCACTTTTTTAAATTTATTTTAAAAATAGGCAGATTTAAATGGTTTTGTATGTTTTTTTTGAAAAAATAACCATAAAAAAACGAGAGCCAAAACTCTCGATTTTTTATGATTTTAAAACAATTTTTATGCACCAGCTGATTCTGGAATTTTTGGGAACATTTGCTCAATTGCATTTGAACGCAAAATTGCATATACAACAGCAGCGATAACAGCAGCAACAAGAACACCAATAATCATGTTGATAAGTTGTCCTTTTGCTTTATCTCTTGCTTCTGTGTCTTCAGCTTTTGCAAATCTGATTCCAAGAATGATACCATAAATGATACCAAAAATAAGAATAACAGAAATGATAACTGGCATTACAATGTCAACAACGCCTCTGAAAGTTTTATAAGCGGTGTCAACAACGTTGCTGATTCCACCTGTGCTTCCAGCTTCACCATCCGCAGCTAAAAGATTGATAAAGTTCATTTCGTCTCCCTCCTTATGAATTTTGAAGTTACCCACAACAGGAAACTCTTTATATGCTCATAGTGTAGCACACTAAAAACATTCTTGACAAATAAATTTTAAACATTTTTGACAATTTTTATTAGTTTTTCTTTAAAAAACTGCATTTTAGCTATTCATCCACTCTGAAAGTGGTCCACGAATAGCATAAAGAATTATAACCAATATAATAATTGTGATAAAACCAATAAGACCATTAATAAGTGCTTTTTGAAGTTTTGCACGATCTTCAGGGTTTTCTGCTTTCGCAAATTTTACACCAAAGATAACCCCATAAATAATTGCACAAACCAAAAGCACTGAAATTGCATATGGTCCAATTGTCGAAAGAGCTTTATAAATTGGGTCAAGCGAATTTTCCGCATCATTTGCACCAAGAAGCCTTAAAGTGTTTGAAAAACTATAAACAATGTTTGTCATTTTTCTCTCTCCATGTTTTTATAGCAACAATATAACACTATTTTTTGCGTTTTGGCAAGCATAAATCACAATTTTTACAAACTTAGAATCAAAAAAATTAGAAAAACAGCACAATATTGTTTGCGTGTGCGATTTTTAGTGTGTATAATAATATTAATATTAAAAAAATTTCCAGGGGTCATTATGGCTGAAAAAAACGAACTTAAAGACAAATTTTTGAAATATCTTTTTTATGCAATTTTGATTGCAGCACTTTCTTTCATTGCTGCATCTGCAATTGTAACATTCATGAGCAAAGAAACACTTTCAGTGAAAGCAGTCATAAAAAATATCACAAATAAAGACTCTGTGATGTGGGGGCTTATAATTTTTGCTGTTGCCTTCCTTCTTATTCTTTTAATGAAGCCAAGCAAGTCAAAGCCAAAACTTAAAGGCAAAGACAAAATGGAAAACCAAAGATTTTTGAAAGAAGACGAACTTGATGGAAAGTTCAAACATTGCATGTGGTCAGAGCTTTCTTCTTTCTCTCACACAGGTGTTCCATTCCGTGCTGTAAAAAAAGGAAACAATATTAAAATTCACTTCACCCCTGATTGCCACGTTCTTATTGTCGGTGCAACTGGAACAGGTAAAACTGTTTCTTTCATTGAACCAACAATTCAAATTTTGGCAAACATGAAAACAAAACCTTCAATGTTCATAACCGACAGTAAAGGTGAACTTTATTCTCACCATTCAAAAATGCTTGTTGAAAAAGGATATAAACTTCTTATTCTCGATCTTACCGAGCCATATAACTCTATTCAATGGAATCCACTTGAACATGTTTATGACGAATGGCAACACCAACTTCACCTTGAAGAAGAAATTCTTCGTCACACAAACGACAATGTAAAAAACTATAACTTTATTAAAGTTGGCGACATTGACAATTCTGAATGGTATGAATTTGACGGAAAAGCATTTGCAACCTTGAAAGATGCTCTTTTGGAAGTTGAAGTTAACAAATCAAAAATTCGTGATGACTGTTTTGAAAACCTTTCAGACATTGCTGGTGCAATTTGCACAATTGACAGTGAAAAAGACAAAAGCTGGGAGCAAGGTGCAAGAGACTATTTCCTTGCAATCTTGATCGCCATGCTTGAAGACAGCGAAAATGATGCTCTTGGAATGACAAGAGAACGCTATAATTTCTTTAATGCATATAAAATTGCAATGAATAAAGAAGATGATTTTGAAGTTGTAAAACAATATTTCGCAGGAAGAAACCCACTTTCAAAAACAAAACAACTTTCAGCAAACATTACTCAAACAAATGCAAAAACCACAAGAGATGGTTACATGTCAACCCTTAACACAAAACTTTCAATGTTCTCTGACAGTGGTGTTTGTTTCCTTACATCTAAAAACAGTGTTGATTTCTATAACTTTGACGAACAGCCAACAGCATTCTTCATTAAAGTTCCAGATGAAAGAGCAACACGTTATACACTTGCCTCTGTCTGCATTTCACAAGCCTATAAACAATTTGTTGCAAAAGCTCGTGCGAATGAAAAGACAAACAAAGACAACATGGCACACCTTAAACGCCCTGTAATGTATATCATGGACGAGTTCGCAAACATTCCAAAAGTTGCAGAACTTGAAAAAATCATTACTGTTTCACGTTCAAGATGGATATATCTTAACATGGCAATTCAGTCATATTCACAGCTTCAAAACGTATATGGAAAAGAAGTTTCAGACATCGTGCGCGGAAACTGCAAGGCAACAATTTTCCTTGGAACCCCAGACCTTTTGACAAGAAAAGAGTTTTCTGACGAACTTGGAAGCTATACAATTGAAACATCAAGCATCAGCACCCCTGAAAAGAAAGGAAAAGACTCAAGCGGGCCATCAACAAACACCCAACTTCAAACTGTCCCACTTATCTATCCTTCCGATCTTGACAAACTTCCACTCGGACAAAATATCACAAAAATATTCCAAAGCTATCCAGTAAAATCAATGATCACTCCATATTTCCAATGTAAAGAAATTTACAAGATTGGAATGTTCGAACAACCATTCATTCCTGGAAGGCGCCTTAACGAACAAGAAGTTTTCTATGACATTCGAAGAAGAAACCGCATTGTTCTTTCATATGATGACGAATAATATTTCCCCAGCCTTCGCTGGGGTTTTATTTTTTATAAAATATGCATTTACACATCACCTTTACACTGCATAAAAACTTTGATAAAATGTAAACTAAATATATAAATATAAATATATTTTCAAAATCATGTTTAATTTGTTTGCGAATTATGTCGCCTTGTGATAGAATTTGTTTATGGAAAAAATGGCAAAGAAAAATAAAATCATTGCATCTATATTGTTGTTTGCAACATTGTTTGCAATGTTTTTTGCATGCATAAGTCTTTGCTTCACCCCACTTTCTGTTTCCTTTGCAGAAGAAGTTTCAACCGCAACACCAGTTGCAAATGAAGAGACAGATGAATACTCAAACTTTTCAGTTCTTGAGTATATTGACATTTCCCAAGAAGGATATGTTTTCACAAAAGATGATTTTGTTGAATATGACGACCAAGACTATCAAGGCTATAAATATGCAATTTTCACAAACCGAACAGTAACAATAAATAAAAAGATTGACAACAGCATAAACCATAAATTCACAATAAATATAAATAACCTTACAACCGAAAGCCTTCTTGATAGTGCTGGATATATTTATAGAAGCGAAACAAATGAAATTTCTTATGTTCTTGACGTTAACGGAAAAACAAATGACGTTAAAAATAACATTAAATTAGAATTCACATTCTACTATCCTGCTTCCCCAGCACATCCTGGCGGCGATCAAAAAACAATAACTCTTTTGTTTTTCATTATTCAAACACCAACAAACTTTGAAAAAGAAAATTCAAGTGCATCAAACAATTTCATTGTTTGGGACTATGTTTACAGAAATCAACTAATTTCTACAACTGCACCAGGCTCGGGCGAAACATTTGAAACCTTAAACCTTACTTTCCCAGCCGGAACACAGCTTAATCCTGTATATGTTGAATTTATCTATTGCGGTGAACATTATCTTATTTATCGCTATAAAGACCCAACCACTGGAACAATCAAAACCTTCAATTCAATTGGAAATGAAGAAATGAGCCTTGATAAACTCTCATTCAACAAATCTGGAACATATACCGTTCGAATTTTCGACAAAACAATAAACACTAATTGTCCAGACAAAAACTTTTATGAATATTCATTCATAATCAGCAACACATCTTCATCAACCGCAGGATTTTATGTTAATGCTGTTGACGAAACAAATAACCCAATCATGTCTGGCCAATATACAAACAGCAATGTGATTGTGAATTTCGTTAACTATAACAAAATCAAAAGTCAGGTTTATCAAATTACAGTTATTCGAGCATATCAACCTTCTTTGAGTGAAAACATTCCTATCACAACAACCTATGCTCCAGACGACCTTCCTTCTTCTATCACTTATTCAGATGACGGAACCTATGACATTAAATTTGAAAACCGCCGTGGTGACATCTTATTTGAATATAAGTTCGTTATCACAAAAAGCATTAAAACTTCTTTCAAAATCGGAAACAGCGTGTATGAAGTTGGAGAAAATGAAGCTTCAAACGTTACAAAAGAATTTACAATCGACAGCTTTCAATCTTCTGAGTATAATGGAATTGTCGGAAACACCGATTTCTCTTTCACAATCTTGGTTGCTAGAAGTGCACCAAACATTGTTGGAATTGCGAATAATGACAGAACACAAGATAATGTAAGCCTTCGTGTTTATGGTGTTGGAACAATTGACGTTTACGTTTCTTTAAACGGTGCACAAATGATGATTGACACCAAATATGAAAACGGAAGCAGACTTCCAACATTCACCGAACAAGGAAACTATTTCGTTCGAATTACAGATGAAATGGGTTCAACAATCACAAGAAGTTTCACAATTACAATGAAACTTAACACTGCATCAATAATCTTGATTGTCATTGCCGCCGTTGCCATTGTTGGATTGATTGTTTTCATTATAATTTCTCGTGGTCGTGTTAAAGTTAGATAAAATTTAAAGTGCTTGGAAATTTCCAAGCCTTTTTTATTGCACACAAAATCAAAATAATCATAAAATAAAGCATGGAACAATCTATTCTTTTTTATGACAGTGGAATTGGTGGACTCTCTACCCTTTCAAGCACCATTAAACTTCTTCCTTGCGAAAGATATATTTATTTTGCAGACAACAAAAACGTGCCATATGGAAATCGAACAAAACAAGAAATAAGCAACCTTGTTTTTGAAAATATTTCACGCCTTTTATCAAGGTTTAAAATCAAACTTATTGTGATTGCATGCAACACTGCAACCAGCCTTGCAATTGATGATTTGCGGGCAAAAATCAACATTCCCATCATAGGAATTGAGCCTGCTCTTAAAGTTGCTGAAAGAAAAAGCAAGAATAAAGAAATTTTAATGATATCAACAAAAGCAACCGCCCGTTCAGAGCGATATTTCAAGCTTGCAAAATCGGTTTCTTGCAAGGTTCATACATGCTATATGCCAAAACTTGCAAGCAAAATTGAGCATGGCCTTATTTCCCACAATCTAGACATTTCAAAAGAAATCAATTTCTTGAAAGAAACACTTGAAACCTTCAAAAACATTGACCAAATTGTGCTCGGTTGCACTCATTATAGTCTTGTGTCGGATAAATTATCAAAGGAACTATCTTTATCAGTTACAGATGGCAATTTTGGCGTTGCAAAAAACATATATAGAACTCTTAAAAAAAATTCATCAATAAGAAATAGTGGATTTTTAAATTTAATGATCATATTGTCAAAAAGCAGCCCAGAGCTGACAACACAATATCGACAAATACTTGAAAAATTTGCTTTAAAACAATTATAGTTGCAAAAAATTGCAATATTTTTATATTTTACTTGCAAATTGAATGTGTGTGTGTTAAAATGTCAATCGTATTAAAAATAAAGGAGAACAAGCATGCCTAACATTAAATCTGCAAAGAAAAGAGTTGATCTTGATGAAAAAAATAGAGCGGTTAACAAGTCTTATAAATCTGAACTTGCAACAGCAATGAAAAAATATGTTAAAACTGTTGAAGCTGGAGATAAAGAACTTGCAACAAAATTGTTGCCTGAAACATTTGCAATTCTTGATAAAAACGTTGCAAGAAACCTTATCCACAAAAATAAGGCAGACAGAAAGAAAGCTGAATTCAATAAAATGCTTCAAAACATGACAGCTGCTCAGCCAAAAAAAGCTGAAGAACCAAAAAAAGCTGCAAAAGTTGAAGAAGTTAAAGCAGAAGAAAAAGCTGAACCAGCAAAGAAAACAACAACAAGAAAAACTGCAACTAAAAAGACAACTGCTGAAGAAGCTGAAAAACCAGCAAAGAAAACAACTGCAAGAAAAACTGCAACTAAAAAAGCTGAATAGTTCTTTTTTAAGCACTCGATCATTCGAGTGCATTTTTTTTGCACGTTTTCCCCACTCTAAAAAAACACAAATAATTTCCAAATAAAAAAGACACAATTTTTAATATTGTGTCTTTATTTTTTAATCATCATTTTTATCATTTTCATCATTATTATCAGTGTCATCTTTCAGCTTTTGATCGATAAGTTCACTGATCTCTTTCGAATCATCACCAATGTTCTCTGCAATTTTTATAACAATTTTGTCAAGATTATTATCATTTAAAGTCTTTTTGCTTTTGTTTTGAAGAACATGGAAGATTAAAATGTAAACAAAACACATTGCAGCGAAAACTAAAATTGTAACAAACACGGCAAGTTTTTCGTTTTTATAAATTCCATAGAACTCTTCAGAACCGTTATTTTTCTCCATTTCTGAAACAAAACTATCATCAGTCAAAAATGCTTTAATCCCCGCATAAACATTTGCAAGGTTTTTGGAAAATCCTGGACAAGATTCAATTATATAGTCATATGAGTCATCACCAGTATATGTAACATTATTTTTGTTTTCATATTCTTTAATGCCTGGTGTTATAAGATTTTCATAGAACCCACTAAAAAAGTTAATTATATTAATGTTTCTTTCCATGAAAAGTGCATGTTCCCCATCAATCCCAATATGAGAATATTCAAGCCCATTCATGCTTGAATCTGATGTGTGAAGAACATTTTTAACTTGCAAAGCCTTAAAACCATCAAAGTTTGAAAGCACATTTTTTGCATATTTAAATTGTGAGTTTTCAAATTCGTTCACATAGAAATAGTTATATTGCCCCACACCTATTCTTTCAAGATTTATCATTGCTAAAATATTCTTAGCATCGACATCAGAAACACCTTTCATATATTCTTTTGCACCCGCAAAACTATTGTTGCTTGCACCAAAGAACACGATTTCAAGAGTGAAGCCCAAATCATCAATTCTGTCAAGAGCTTTTGCCAAACAAAGAATTGTTGCAACACTTGACGCATTTTCACTTATGCCATCACTAATATTAACAATTTTTCCAGTTTCACCATCTCTTTTAGCAAACATTGAAAGTGGAGTCGAATCATAGTGTGCACTTAAAACCACTTTTTTCTTTGAAGCAGTTTCTGTTTTCTTTTGAAAAATGATATTTTGTGATGTTTTTGTCATTCCATCAATATCAGACTGAAACTCAAATGATTGCACTCCATCTTTCGTTGACTGATTTTCAACAGGCTTAAAACTTGACAACATTGACATTTTTGCTTTTAAATAGTTGGCACTGTTATATTCTGCCTTGCTTCCAGGGACACGATATTTTCTTAATTTGTCTGATTGTCCATATTCAACAAACTGTTTTATTTCATCTAAGATTTCAGTTTCAATGACACTTTCACCTTCAGCTGCAGCAATGTTATTTATTTTAACAAATGAAAGCCCCAAAATCATGACTATAAAAGCAAAGAGACATGCTAAAATTTTTCTTATTTTTCTCATAGCACACCCCACCACAAAATTATAATTTCAAAAACTTCATAAATCACAACAGGAAAAGCCAATGTCTTGAACACAAATTGTCCAACAAGAGGCTCAACATATTGTTTGTTTAAATCAAAATAAAGGCAAACAACCAAAAGCATGTTCATTGCCATTTCAAAAATGCATGAATATATTGCAAAATATGGAAAGAAAAATCTAATGTTAAACACAAAACCCAGAACAATGTTTCGAATAATATACCAAAATCTGAATTTATTTTTCAAAACGTCTTTAGGAATCATGAATGAATAGATAGAAAATCCAAGACAAAAACGATAAACAAAGAACAAAAGCTCAAAAATAAGATAGTCAAACACACCTTTAATAAGCACGTTTCCAAACATATAAGCTTCAAGCGATGTTAATGGGTTCAAAAATCGCACAGCAGAATTAATGTCTGTCATTGTTGTATAAAAATTGAGCCACACAAAGGACAACAACAAAAACACTGGCAATATAATTGCTAGCACACTTTGTTTCTTTTTTTCCTTTGCAAAAGGTAAATTTGATATATAAGTTGGCATTTTATCTCCTGATTTTTAGTATGTTCAAAATAACTTGATACATTGCAATATCTTCTTTAATTTTTCCCATTTTAATGTTTCGGTCTGCATCATAGAGCATGTCCACAATCTTTTTAAGACTTCTTGGCGAAAATACTTTTGCTTGTGATTTCACCATTTTTACTGCATATTCTTTAACCCCAAGAAGTGAAGCAAGCTCGCTGTCTGTTTTGTCTTTATTTATCGCAACATATAAAACACGTCTATAGTTATTGTAAAGCGGTGTTAAAATTGAAAAGCCACCCTTTTTGTCATTTGAAAGGGTTTCTGCAAGGTCAAGAGCTTTAAATTTATCATTTTTTGCAATAAATTCAGCAAGCTCAAAAACTTGATATTCTTTGTCTTCAACAACAAGTTTTTTAACCATGTCAACTGAAATCTCCTTTCCATCTGCAAAACTGATAAGTTTATCAGACTCGCCGGAAATTCTTGCCATGTCATTGTTGCAAAACAATATTAATGTTTCAATTGCTTCTTTTGAAATTTTTGCACCATTTTTCTCAAATTTTAACTTCAAGGTTTGAGCCAAAACATCTGCACCAAGTTTATCGCAATCAACCGAACAAATCAGGCTTAAATATGGCTTTAAAGCATCAGATTGATCAATACTGAAGAAGATTAAAACACATTCTCTCATTGGATTTTTAAGATAGTTTAAAAGCTTATCTTCTTTTGCTTTGTTCTTTATTGAAAAATTATTAATTTGAATTGCTCTATATTGGTCAACAAAAGGAAAAACACTTGCACTTTCAACAATATCTTGAAGTGAAACAGTTGCTCCGTCCATGATGACATAGTTAAGTTCAGCAAGAGAAATGTTCAGTGCTTGCTTAATTTGTTCAAGTGCACTGTAACAAAGAAATCTATCATTGCCAGAAATTAAATAAGCTGGACGAATTTCTTTTTGCAAATCTTTTTTTAATTCTACAAATTTCACAACATTTCTCCCTTGCCATATTTTAACACACCACAAAAACAATGTAAAGAATTTTACAAAACAAACGCAAGCACAAAACAACCAAGCGCAAGAACTCCCGAAACTGCCGACAGCCAAATTTTTTGCTTCTTTTCAAAAAACGTGAAATCACTTATAAACATAACGAAAGCAACAAGCAAAAAGCTGAATGCAACAATCCACTGATATGATGCTCCTGCAAACGTTAACGAGCCAAATATCTTGCCTATTATTGTGACAACATACATCAGCCACTTAAAAACAACAAGCCCGAACCCAAAAGGTTTAAAAATTGCACCAAAAATTGAAAATGAAAACATTATCATGAATGCAATGCTTGCAATAGGGATTGCAAGAATGTTCGCAACAATAGAGAAAATTGAAAGATTTTTAAAACAAAGCGCAAGTGTCGGAATTGTGCCAATTGTTGCTGAAAGAGCAATTGCCAAGGCACTTGAAAGTTTATTGTGAAAAACACGAGAAAACCATCTTTCAAAAGTTTTTGCAAGCAAGATTATTCCAAGAACTGCACCAAAACTTAGCCTGAAACCTGCCGAATAAATTTGAAATGGACAAATTAATAATATAACAATGCAAGCAAGAGAAAGCGATGAAAGCCCATCATATTCTTTTCTTCGCATTTTTAGATATAGCAAAACAAAAGTCATTATAAATGCACGTGTGATTGAAATTGTAAAGCCACACAAAAGTGCATAAATAAAAACAACCGGGACAATAACAAAAAATTTTGTTTTATCATTTGCCTTGCAAAGCCCTAAAATGAAAGACAAAAGTGTAACAATAAATCCAACATGAAGACCACTGACTGCAAGCAAATGTGCAATTCCACTTGCTTGGAAAACTTCGCTTATGTCTTCATCAAGTTCCCCACGATCGCCAAACAACATTGTATATGCAAGTTCGCTATAATTTTCATCAAGCCAATATGAAAGCGAGTCTTTAATTGAAAGTTTATATTTCTGTGCAAGGTTTCTATCTTTTGTTCCAATAAGTGTTGCATAGCCTTCCGACCCATAGCCCGTTAAACTTACATGTTTATTGGCATAATAAAAATATGTTTGTTTAAAAGAAAATTTCGGTTTTGAAACATTCACCTTTGAAATTATTGTTGATCCAATTTCAAAATCTTTGCTTCTACCATCATCTGCTTCAAGATAAAGCATAACCTTCCCATTAACTTTCTTGCTTTCGCCGTTAACAATAACATAGGCATGGTCAAGAGAAATGACATATTTCCCCTTCTCTGAAACATAAACATCTTCACACACTCTGCCGTGAACATTATAAAATCCTTCAAAATTATTGGTGTTTGAAATTATCTCAGCATTAGTAAGTGTTAAAAGGCCTCCAAACACAAAGGCAATTAAAACCGAAAACACTTTGAAAAGCTTCATGTCTTTTGCTTTAACACTTTTCACAATAATCGTAACAATTGTTAAAACCATTGCCACAGCCGACATTACAAAATGAAAAACGTCTGCAATATAAAACCCTGAAACAAAAACAATTCCAGCGATCAAAAACAAACAAATTGAAACAAGTGGACGATAGTTGAACAATTTTTTCATGCCTTTATTATAGCATAATCACATTTTTTAACAATTGTTTGCATAAAAAAAGTGAGCCAAAGCCCACTTTTTGAAATTATTCTTCGCTTCCTGGTTCGTTTCCATGTTCAATTTCAATTTTTCTTGAACCTTTTGCAGAAACAATTCTTGCTTCATCTTCTTTTGGGAAAACTTTTTTAAATTGTGTTCTAACATTCAAAATCTCATCTTCAATTGGAAGAGAGAAGATTTCAGATGTTGTCCCATTTGCATGGCGAACAAAGAATTTGTCAATTCCAGGATAAACACTAAGATCATAAAGATAGTCACCTGTTGCAAGCACCAATGTGATATAATCATCACTATAACGACTTGCACTTTCCAAAACACCGTTTGCAGAAGCAGTTGAACCATCGTTAAAATATTTCTCAATAACAATACGATCACCAATAAATTGATTATAAAGCGAATATTGTTTGTCATTTGAAATGTCAACTTTTGCACGATTATCTTTTTTGTAATTTTCTTCAAACAATTTTTTTGCTTTTCTCATTGTAGCTTCATCATTAACAAAAAGTTCTGTTCTTGTTTCAGTAATGATTTTTTCAATAAAGAAGCCTTTTCTGAGTTTTTGCTTTGCAAACAAACTTCTGCTTTCTTTTGTTAAATTTGTATTGAACACTGCTGAAACGTCTGGATATCCCCTCATTGCACTTTCAAATTCAGTGTTATAATCAAGAATAAGTGCATCTGAATAAATTTCTCTAATTCTTGCACGAATATTAATTGGTGAACCATATTTGTTAAAACCAATAATTTTTACAAATCCTCTTTCTCCGTTAATATTGTGAAGCATCATTTTTTGATATTCATTAAATTTCATAATATTCCCCTTAAAACTTTATATATTATGATTATACTCCATGAAATAGCTTCAGTCAATAGTGACTTTTAACAAAAGCACCAATTGCGAGAAATTTTCAAAAAAGCCCAAAAAACTATTGCAGTAAAGAAAAGATTATGCTATAATCCATTTCGTTAACCGATATGCCATCATAGTCTAGCGGTTAGGACACCAGCCTCTCACGCTGGGGACCGGAGTTCGATTCTCCGTGGTGGTACCAAAAAATAAAGAACACCCACAAGGTGTTCTTTTATTTTTGCACTAACAAGAAGATTTGAGCAAAAAGCCCATCTAACAGGCTTGTAAAAATATTATAGAAGTTGTTTGCGTGATAACGAACAGCAGCAAGTTTGCTTGAATTTTTAAGATAAAACTTTAAAATAAAGTTCCCGATTGTATCTTGCGTTACATCGGGGTTTTTATTTTAGAGTTTTAGCCAAAAAGACAGGCAAAGGTGCGATTATAAGTGCCGGCGGTTCGTTCGAGAGCCGGAACCCATACTGGTTCGATTCTCCGTGGTGGTACCAACAAATGGTTTTTTTTACACAAACAAAAGATACAAAATAAAAAAGAAGGTCAATTTTCCTTCTTTTTTGTTTGTGTTTTTTCTTTAAGTTGTTCATATTCACTTTCGGTCATATATTGTTTTTTACGTTCTTCTTCAATTTCATAACTGATTTTTTCAGCAAGTTCGTTTGCCTGAGCTTGAAGTGGACGAATATATTCGGCATATTTATCCGCAATGGCTTGAAGCTTTCTTTGACATTTTGGGCTATATTCATCATAACCATTTTTTTCAAAAGCTTTTGCCACTTCTTTTGAATATGCTTCATAAAGCGCGTCAAGTTGTTCTAAAATTTCTTCATGCTGCTGCTTATCTGTCATATTGCCCCCTTATGCAGGAAAACTTTTATTTACAATTTCCAAAATTTCACAAAGACGTTTATCGATTTCTTTTTCTTTGCCTTCCCCAGCTTTAATTGCAGTTATAAAAGCTCTGATATATTTAATATCTCCATTTTTAACACAACAAATCGCTGCACCAATAATTTCTTGAAGTTCACCCCTTGTAAGGCTTCCCTTTTTAATTTTCTTTAAACCTTGGATATAATCTTTAAGGTCTTTAAGCAAAAAAGCAAGACGTGACAAAACATCTTTATCAACAATAACAACTTTTTCACTTACAGGAGCTTCACGAATTACTTCTGCTTTTGTCATTACTTTTGAAACTAAAGTATTTTTGAAACGAACAATGATGCTTTGGCAAAACTCTGAATATGGACCTGCTGGATCTTCTGTTTTAGAATAATATCTTGAAAGAAGGTCTGATGCAGAAAGTTTTTTATCATCAAGAAAATTTAAAAGCGAAAATGTAAATGCAATAAATTTGTGTGGTTCTTCCGGAGCATAAAGATAGCCAACTTTTGAAGTTGCCATTCTAAACTCTTTTTCAAAGTTGAAATTTATCATGCATTCTTTAATTGCATCAAAAACAAGATCAACACTTGCAATTGATTTCAAAACATCACTTATTCTTTTATCTATCATTATAAATTTTGATGCAGTCATCTTGTCACAAGCATCAACAAATGGTTTAATTTGATTTAAAATTTGTTCTTCAGTCATAATTTCACCCTTTTCTCTATTTTATTTTATCATAGTTTAAATGGTTTTCAAAATATTTTTACACACTTTGCTTAATAATTCAGCAAAATCATACAAAAAATGTCAGAAACTATTTCTTTTTTTTCATTAACGTGTTATAATGCATTTGTCAAATTTAACAAGGAGGCAAAAAATGGACGTTAGCGCAAACACAACAACCAGCAAACTTGTTTTGCTTTATGTGTTCGATAAAATGGAAATGCCACTTACCGAATCAACCATAACCGATATGTGCTGCAACCGTAATGCATGGATAAGCTATTTAACATGCAAAGAAGTTCTTGCCGACCTTGTTGAAAATAATTTTGTTGTTCTCAGCACATCTTCAAATGGCGAACAATACTACACCATTACAACCGATGGAATGTCTTGCCTTTCATACTTTTTCATGAAAATCCCAGCAAGTCTTAGAGATGAAATCAATGTTTTCATTCGTGAAAACCGCCAAACTTTCCGCAGAAAACAAGAGTTTTTCAGCGATTATTATAAAAATGCCGATGGATCATATACAGTTTTAATGCGAATTGTTGAGCCTCTTGGAACAAAAATGGAGCTTAAACTTAATGTTGCAAACCGTGGAATTGCCAAAGTTGTCTATAACAAATGGGAAGAACGTGCAAGCCAAGTTTATGGTGCACTATATGACATTTTAATTGATCAATAAAAAAGAAAAACACTCCCCCTTCTGGGAGTGTTTTTTTTTGAAACATGATATAAGATAAAAATAAAGAATAGATATAGCTCACTCATATCATAACTGTATCATTATAATTGATCAATAAACTTGCGTTTTTAAAATTATAATGTTAAAATATTTCTGTCGCGAGCGTGGCGAAATTGGCAGACGCATATGGTTCAGGTCCATATGGGAGAAATCCCGTGGGAGTTCAAATCTCTTCGCTCGCACCATATAAACAATTCTGCTTTAAATTCTTTACTGAATTTAATATAGAAATATAATCAATTTTTCTTCAAACTTATTCAAACAAAAAAAACACCCTCTTTATGAGAGTGTTTTTTTCTTATCTATAAACTTCATAAACATTGCCAAGAGCACCAATTTTGTTCATAATTTCATCAAGTTGTTTGCGATCTTGAATTCGAACACCAATTGAAAGAACAATATCTTCAGTTTCCTTGCCCTTTTCAGTCGTAATATAGGTGATGTCAATGTTGTTTTCAGCAATTTTTGTTGAAACTGCATTGATAACCCCTGACGTATTTTTTGCAATCACTTTAAATGAAGCATCATAAACATTTCCAGTTTTATCATCTGTCCAACGTGTGTCAATGATGCGGTCTTCTTCAAGACGTTCCAAAGCTCTGCAATCTTTTCTGTGAATTGTGACACCTGCACCCCTTGAAACATATCCTACAATATCATCACCCGGAACAGGATTGCAACATTTTGCAAAACGTTTCAACAAATCATTGTGCCCACCAATCAGAACACCACCATTTGTCTTTTGATGAGCCTTTTGACGTTTTGCCTTCTTCTCTTCTTTTTCAAGATTTTTAAGCTTTGTTACAACTTTTCCAAGCATTTGATGGCTTGTGAGTCCGCCATAGCCGACAATAACAAACATATCATCAATATTTTGCAAATGAAATTGATTTAAAATGTCTTCAATTGTGTCTTTTTCATCAAGAAGTTCTGAAAGAGTGAAACCATTTTGCTTTGCATAATTGTCCAAAATATCTTTGCCAAGTTTAATGTTTTCGTCACGTTTCTCTTTCTTGAAATATGCACGAATTTTTGAAATTGCTTCACGACTTTTTACAATTTTAAGCCAGTCACGAGATGGACCCTTTGCATTTGAAGAAGTGATAACTTCAACCATGTCGCCAGTTTTAAGAGGAGTTGAAAGCGGAACCATTTTTCCATTAACTTTTGCCCCAACACATCGGTTTCCAAGGTTAGAGTGAATTGAATATGCAAAATCAAGAGGAATAGAGTCTTTAGGAAGTTCTATAACGTCATAGTTTGGTGTAAAAACAAAAATTTGGTCTTCATAGAACCCTTTTTGAATGTTTTCAAGAAACTGTTCCGCATTGTCTTCAACTTGTTTAAGTTTTGTTGATTTTGTAAGCTCGTTTCTAAGATTTTTAAGTGCTCTTCCTGTTCCGATTGAGTGAACTCCCCTTTCCTTATAAATCCAGTGAGCAGCAAGTCCATATTCACAATATGAGTGCATTTCTTCGGTTCTAATTTGAACTTCAAAAGGAATTTTTTTGCCGTCTTGCTCAAAATAAACGGTTGTATGAAGAGACATATAAAGGTTTTTCTTTGGGTTTGCGATATAGTCTTTCATTCTTCCTTCTGCAGGAGTAAAGGCATTGCTGATTGCTCCAAGCATTGTGTAACAGTCTTTAACATCTTTAACAATAACACGAAGTGCAAGAATGTCAAAAACATTTTCCTTGCCCTTGATCTGCCACTTTTTGAAGATTGAAAAACCACTTTTTCTTCGGCTTTGAACTCTTGCTTCAACATTGTTTATTTTCGCAAGATCACTTATTTTTTTGTGAAGATATTCAATTGTTCTTTCACTTTTCTTATAATATTCGTCAAGAAAATTGTTAACCTCTTTATAATCTTCTGGATAAAGATATTTAAAACAATATTCTTCAAGTTGTTTTTTGAAAAGGTTCATTCCAAGTCGCTCTGCAATTGGAACATAAAGGTCATTTGTAACACTTGCAATTCTAACACGTATTGCTGGATCTTTAACTTCAAGCGACTTCATGTTGTCATATTGGTCTGCAAGTTTTACAAACGCAACTCTTGCATCTCCGCCCATTGCAAGGAACATTTTTCTTAGCTTTTCAGCATTTTTAGGTTCAATATAATATGCTTTTTTAACCATTGAAAGACGAGCCAAACCATTCAAAAGGTCAAGCACTTCGTCACCAAATTGTTCTTTAATTTCTTTTTCAGTTGTATCAGTGTCGTCTAAAAGGTCATGCAAAAAACCGCAAATCACTGTTTGCTCATCTGCTTGAAAATCCACAAGAGTGTTTGCAATGTTATATGAATGGACAATGCACTCATCTCCATTTTCACGGAATTTGCCTTCAAGTTTCTTGCTTGCAAAATCAAAAGCAAGCAAAATTTTAGAGACACCTTCAGGTGAATATAGCTTATTTATTTTGTCTTTAAAAGTTTGATCTAGTTCCATTTTATCACCTTAAAAAATAAAGGCTTGAACCAAAGTTGTTCAAGCCTTGTTAAATTATTCTTTGATTCCGATAAATTCAGCTTCTTCAATTTCTTTTGATTTACCATCGTCATCTTTCTCTCCACGTTCTTCAGGAGTTAAAAGATTGATTCTGTAAAGATATGTTGTTTTCTTTGAAGAATCTGTATACATCCCATAAATGTATCCGTTGTTAATTTCTGGAGCAATTAAGTCAGCTGCTTCGTCCATTGATGTTGTTGAAAGTTTAATTTCAACCATTTCATCTTCGGTTGCATTTCTAAATTTAATTTTATAAACGCTCTTTGAATATTGATAATATAAATAGTCGCCTTCAACACCAATAAACTTAACGTTATCACCATTAGCAAAGTCTGTGATTACAGTTTTTGGTGCAGTGCTATTTTTCCAAGAAACTATACAAAGGTTATCATTATCTACAACCAAAACAGTATTATCTTCGTCTTCAAGGAAGATGATGTCTTCATAGTTTTTATAGCAAACCACATCTTCAATCTCAAAGCCAAGAGTATCTTCACCGTTTGTAATTTTTGCAGAATAGATTTTTGAATCATATGAATAAACAAGTCTGCCAGCCTTGATTGTCAAAAGTGTTACACTTTCCCCTTCACTGATTTTTTGTTCACCTGTTCCATCTGCTTTAACTTTATAAACTCTAACACCACGTTGAATTGAACTGTTTTCTTCATATGAAAGTGTATAGAAAACATAGTTATCAGCAAATGAGTTTTCGTTTTTGTTTTCACCATTGTTATCACTGAAAAGAACTGATTTAACATTTTCTTTTGTGAAAAGTGTTTCCATTTTGTTTCCAATTCTGATAGATTTTAATGTTGCATTGTTTTTTTCGTAAACAAGCAAATCAAGATTATTTCCATCTTTATAATATGTATATGTCAAAGTGTCGCTGCTTTGATTTGAAACATAAATAAATTGGTCAACATTTTTCTTTAAATCATATCTTCTAAATTCGGTTTTCTCATTAAGCATTTCACCAGATTTGTTTTTATCTTTGCAAGGAGTTGCATAATAGAGAAAATCACCAAAAATAAAGATTTGACCATCTTTATATCCAACCAAACGATCGATTACTCTTTCATAAGTGTTATCAACAACATTTCCTTTATCGTCAAGTTTTGCTTTATAAATTGCACCTTGAACAAGTTTTCCTTTGTTGTTGTCTGCATTGTTGGTTTTTGTTCCATTAATGAAATATACATAGCCATTATATGTTACAGAAACTCCACCATTAGAAACAACACCTTCTGTTATATTTGTTGTTTTGCTTAATGTTGTTTTGTTACAACCTGCAAAAGTGAGCAAGCTTACAAAACAAATCATGATTGCAAAAAGTGATTTTAAGAATTTTTTCATTGTAATTTTCCTTTTAGCCTTTATTTACTACTTGAATAATATAAAACAAACATAGTGACTTTGTCAACTATAATTTAAAAATGCATCACACAAAACACACATCTGCATCACTTGCCCGCCTTGAAGTTAAGAAAATGCCAAGACATGGCTTGTTTTCAACCGGAAAAAATTGATATGCATTTTCACTTTGAAGCGACAAATTTTCAATTTCTTCAATATTTCCAACCGAAATCGCATATACACTTTCTGCTTTATAAACCACACCAGCAAAAGATGCATCACAGTTGTCTCCAATTTGGACAAACTTAGACTTATCAATTTTCTTTTCAAGAATTTTAGCACGTTTATTTTGCAACAAAATTGCCTGCATCTGACTTTTTGTCTGATCGAAAAACAATGTGCACTTTTCAGAAAACATTTGAAAAACAATTTCATCAACAATTTGATTTTTATCGTCACCAGCAAGCCATGCATCTTTTTTCAAAAGCTCAGAAAACTTATTATTTATCTTTATAACTTTTTCATTCATAAGTGACACATTTCCAATTTTTCCAAACAAAGATCGTTTAACATTTTTTATCACAAAAAAATATTCATTTTGACAAAAAAAATCGTCATGAAAAATAAATTCTTGCCTTCTAGATAGATCTAAGCAAAAACATTTTTCCTTTAAATATATAAAAAGCCAGCCCTGTTTATCTTTATAAAGCGAAACCGAAAGTTTGCATACATTTGACTCTTTTTTAATATCAATAAAAGCAAGTGGAAGCCCTGAAAAAGATAAATTTTCATAAAGCGACACTAATTTTTTCTCATATTCCATGCAATAATTATAATAAAAAACAGCAATCGTTTCACAAACAATTGCTGTTATAATTTGTATTTTTTTATAATAATATGGCGAATTTTTACATTTTATTTAAAAATTAAACAATAAATTTCATAAAGCTCTTCAACACTTAAACCATCAGCCCTAAGCGATGAATGATATTTACTGTTTGCAAGTTTATTTTCAATTTCTGTTTTACTTATCGCATATGCACTTGAAATGTTATTTGCAAGTGTTTTTCTTTTCATTTTAAAAACATTTTGCAAAAATAAATCAAATTCTTTTTCATATGGATTTTTCTTTAAATCAAATCTTACAATTGCACTATCAACATTTGGCATTGGTGTAAACATTTTTCTATTCACTTGTCTTGTTATTTTTGCATTTGCATATGCCGAAACAAAAGCAGAAAAATAGCCATATGCAGAAGAATCTTTTGTCGCAACCAAACGCTCAGCAACTTCTTTTTGAACCATTACCACAACGGTTTCTGGTGGATTCTTCATTTCAAACAATTTTGACAAAATTGGAGTTGTAATATAATATGGCAAGTTTGCAACAACTTTAAATTTGTCACCAACCAATTCTGAAATTTGATCTTGTGAAAAGCTCATAAAGTCACCGAACACAAACTTGATATTATCTTTGCCGTTAAACTTTTCTTCAAGAACCGAAACCAAATCTTTATCAATTTCAAATGAAACAACTTTTTTTGCATGATTTGTCAAAGGCTCTGTCAAAGCACCTGCCCCTGCCCCAATTTCTAATACAACATCATTTTTTGTAATCCCCGCATCAGAAACAATGCTTTCAAGCAAATTTTTGTCGGTTAAAAAGTTCTGACCAAATTTCTTTTTAAAATTATGATTTAATTCCATTTTAATCTCTCTTCATTTTTTTATAAACTCTATATGTGTTCTCAACTGTATGTTTTGCAAAATCTTCAAGACTCATTTCATATTCGTCTGCAAGTTTTTGTGCTGTGAACTTTACCCTTGCAGGCTCGTTATAACTGCCACGCATTGGTTCAGGCGACAAAAATGGAGCATCTGTTTCAACACAAATTTTATCAATTGGAATATTTTTAACAAAACTTCTATCATATTTTTTGAATGTTACATTTCCCGCAAAAGAAATATAGAATCCAAGAGCAAGATATTTTTGTGCATATTCACCATTTTCACAAAAACAATGCATCATTGAAGGCTTCACAAGATCTTTCTCGTGCTCTTTTAAAATTTGATAGGTATCAAATGCAGCATCACGTGAGTGCACACATATTGGAAGATTGTGTTTTTTCGCAATTTCAATTTGACGAATGAAAATTTCTTTTTGTTTTTCTTTTGTGTCTTGCCTTGTATGATAGTCAAGCCCAATTTCACCAATTGCGACAACCTTTTCATCGTTTGCAAGCTCATCTATTTTTTTAAGATCTTTTTCTGTAATGTTTTCTACTTCGTCTGGGTGAATTCCAACAGCACAATAGATATTTTTATGTGTTTTTGCAAAATTTACAGCTTTAACCGAGCTATCAACATCAACACCAATGGTAACAATTTTTTCAAGTCCATCATTTTCCATGTTTGAAACAACCTTATCAGTGTCGATAAAGTCATATAAAATGTGAGCATGCGAATCTATAAGCATTTTATTCTCCTTTTCATCATAATTGCAGCGCAAAAACCATATGATTTAGCATGAACAAAGTTTGGCTTGTGCTTCTGTCTTTTTCTATTATTGCCTTGATGTTTATTGATCCTGGCGGTGTTTTGCTTGGTCTTACAAATGCATCAAATAAAGCTGTAAAACTATCACTTGAACTTTGTGCGATTTATGCGGTTTGGATGGGAATTTTTTCAATCATGGAACAAACCGGACTTGCAAAATGGTTTTCAAAAATTCTTTCACCACTTGTAAATCTTATTTTTGGAAAGAAAAACATTTCCGAAAAAAGCCGAACATACATTTCCATGAGCATGAGTGCAAACATGCTTGGAATGGGCGGAGCTGCAACACCACTTGGCATCAAGGCAATGGAAAGCCTTCAAGAAGACAACAATAACAGTGACACAGTTTCATATCCAATGACAATGTTAATTATCATCAGCTCAACCGTTCTTCAATTTTTACCAACATCAATAATGGGTCTCATGAGCTCGTCTGGAAGCAAAAATCCATCAGCAATCATTCTCCCAGCAATATTAACAAGCATTTGCTCTTCAGTTGTGGGAATTATACTTGTTAAATTGTGCCACTTCATTTCAAACAAAAGGAAGAAACACAAATGAGCACATATATAATTCCGATAATCCTTATTTTACTCTTTATTTATTGTTTTGTAAAGAATGTTAACGCCTATAACCACTTTATTTCGGGGGCAAAAGGTGCTGTTGATCTTTGCATTTCAACATTTCCCTATCTTGTTGCAATCTTTATTGCTGTTGAACTTTTCAAAGTAAGCGGACTAAATGTTCAAATTGCAAAACTTGCCAAACCAGTTTTTAATTTTCTTGGAATTCCAACCGAACTTGTTGATTTCATGATAATCCGCCCATTTTCGGGGTCTGGAAGCATGGCAATGCTCAGAGAACTTTATGCAACCTATGGTGCAGACAGCTATGTTTCGCATTGTGCAAGTGTAATCGTAAGTGCAACTGACACAGTTTTTTATATTGTTGCAGTATATTTTTCAACAATCAAAGTAAAAAAACTTAAAGCGACAATTCCTCTTGCTCTTATAAGCTGTTTCATTGGAAGTCTAATTGCTTGTTTTGTTTGTCGATTCATTTAAAAAAAGCCAGCATAATGCTGGCTTTTTTTTTAAAAACTATCAGTTGAATATTTAAAATCTTCTGCATAAATCGCTTTTGAAACTCTTAAACCCTTCTTTCCATATTTTGTCCCCATCATCAAGAAAACTGCTGGTTCTGCTTTTTGGTTTGGATAAACAATGCAAAGCTTCTTTGGCTCAATATGATGGTTTCGAAAAGCACATATCACATCAGCAAGCCTGTCAGTTCGGTGAACAATATAGAACTTTCCACCATATTTTAAAAGTTTTTCTGCATTTTCTAAGATAGAGTCTAGATTTGTTTCAATTTCATGTGTTGCAAGAGCAATTTCCGGATTGTCACTATGATCACCACTTTCCATATATGGTGGATTGCAAAACACAACATCAAGACTTGCCCTGCTTAAAAAGTTTAAACAATCTTCAAGTTTCGCATTGATTGGCTGAATTTGGTTTTCAAGGTTATTTAATTTAACAGACTTTGAAAACATGTCACAAAGACGTTTTTGAAGCTCAAAAGCATAAATCTTTTCAGGATTTTGTTTTTTTGAAAGCAAAATTGAAATCACCCCTGAACCAGCACAAAACTCTGCAACTTTGTCGGTTTTATGACACTTGATATAGTTCGCAAGTAAAACCGAATCAGATGTGAAACAATATCCATCTGGTGCTTGATATATTTTAAGATTTTCAAACCCAAGATCTAAAATTTCTTGTTTCATTATTTAACCTGTGGTGCACCAACTGGACAAACAGCTGCACATGTTCCGCAAGAAATACATTTTTTAGGGTCGATAACAACCTTTCCATTTTGCATTGAAATTGCCTCTACTGGACATGAAGCAATGCAAGCCCCACATTTAATGCAAGCATCTGTAATTTGATATGCCATATTATTTTTCTCCTTTTTATGATATGTTTTTTGTTTATTTTTTGCCAAAATGCCAATGACGTTTCTTTCCGTTTGGCTTTTTATTATCATTTTGATTTTGATTTTTATCTTCAGCCATCACCGGCTTTTGTTGTTTGTTTTCTGTTGTTTCTTTTTGACTTGTTTTAAAGCTGTCTTTATTTGCTGGTTTTTCTTTTGATTCTGGTTTTTCTGCAATGAAAGTTTTAAGTGGTTTTTGTTCTTCTTTCACTTCTTCTTGTTTTTCTGGTTCTTCACCATTGAGCTCTGCAAGTGTGAAATCATAAACCGTGAAACTATCATCACCAGACTGAACCTTTACTGAAACTCGTTCACGCAAAATGTCATTATACACAACAATTCCTTCACCTTTAGGGCAAGTGATTTTATTGTTAACTTTTGGCATTCTTTTCAAAACTTCTTCATATGCCTTGTTCTCATAAGCAAGACAACACATAAGTCTTCCGCAAAGCCCTGAGATTTTTGTTGGTGAAAGCGATAAACCTTGGTTTTTTGCCATTTTAACAGTCACATGTTCAAAGTCTTTCAAGAACCTTGCACAACAGCAAATTTCACCACAAGGACCAAGCCCACCTTTAATTTTCACTTCGTCTCTTTGACCAACTTGATGAAGTTCAATTCGAACTTTAAGAGCACTTGCAAGTTCTTTTAAAAGGTCCCTGAAATCCACTCTTTCTTCTGCCGAAAATTCAATCACAATTTTACTTGCATCAAGAGAATATTCAGCGGAAACAATTTTCATTTCAAGCCCAAGCTCACGAACTTTTTCACGAACAAGAAAAATGTCTTTTGCAGCTTTCTCTTTAAGTTCTGTTTGTTTTTTAATGTCTTCTTCTGTCGCCTTTCTTAATACTTTTTTAAGTGGTTCAGAAAGAGAACTTTCATCTATATCTTTCAAAAAAGCAACTTCACCAATGCAAAGCATTGATGCACTATCAACAACAACTTTGTCGCCAGCATCAAGCTTTAAACCATTTGGGTCAAACGAATATGCTTTTCCGGTTTCTCTAAATTTTATTCCAACTATTTTTTGCATTTAACTTTAGCCTCCACAATTTTTAGCAAGAATTCGTCAACCATCTCGACGCTGTTAGTATTATAAACCAAATCTTCTTTAAGTTGCAAACAATATTCAACGATTTTATAAAGTGCAGAAATTGAAAATCCTTCACAAATAAGCTTCATTTGAGAAAGCAAATGTGTGTTTTGGACAAGCTCACTTTTTCCCACTTTCACCATTATAAGATCACGAACCAAAAGCATGAAAATGTCTGAAAGTTCATCTTTATTCACATTTTTTTGTGAAAAAATGCTTGCAAACTTAAGAACGTCTCGGCTTGAATTCATTTCATATAGACATTTATAAACATTTTGATAAAGTTCCAGAAATTCTTTATCGGTTGCCATTTTATATGCTCTTGCAAAAACACCCGCACTGCAAGCAGAACAAATTTCTGCAGTTTTTTTGTCAACTCCATTTTGCTCAAGAAGCATTTGAATTTGTGGAATTGTTAAAAGGTCAAGTTCAATTTTTTTAGATCTTGACAAAACTGTTTGCAAAAGCTTTCTTTCGGTTTTTGCACACAAAAGGAAAAATACACTTTTTGGTGGTTCTTCAATTGTTTTAAGAAGTTTGTTTTGTGCTTCTTCTTGAGTGTCATCTAGATTTAATAGAACATAAATTTTATTATCTTCTTCAAAAGGACGAACATAAACATCAGAAGAAAGATTGCTTGCCATTTCAGTTGAAATTTTTTCGTTTTTGCCAAGAACAATAACGTCTGGGTGAATATCTTTCTCAATTTTAACAAGAGTTTGCTCTTTATTTTCAGCATCAAGAATAATTTTTGCAACATTTTTTGCAAAAGCATGACAATATTCTTGGTCTTCACTTATCAAAAGATATGTGTGGCTAAGTTTGTTTTGCTTTTTATCTTGCAAAATGATTTTATATGCTCTTGAATTTTCGATAACTTGATTATAATTTGTCATATCTAAACTTTATCAAATAGTAGCTTAAAAGTCAACAAATTCAAGCAAACAACACAAAATGCAACGTTCAATATACAAAAAATATGCATAAAAAAACCAGGCAAAATGCCTGGCAAAATAATTTCACTATTTAATTGAAACGATTTCAACACTATAACTTCCGTTTGGGGTGTTAATTAAAACAGTTTCGCCTTTTTTCTTGTTAAGAAGAGCTTTTCCAATTGGAGATTCATTTGAAATCCAACCACGATCAGGGTCACTTTCAATTGTTCCAACAATTTTATATTCTTCATTTTCACCCATTTCTTCATCAAATACAGTAACGGTTGAACCAACACGAACACGGTCATTTTTAAGTTCATCATCAGAAACAATAATACCAAGACGAAGGGTTTCTTCAATCATGTTAATTTCAGATTCAACTCTTCCTTGTTCTGCACGAGCAGCATCATATTCTGAGTTTTCAGAAAGGTCACCATATTCACGAGCAACTTTAAGTTTTTCAAGAACTTCAGGGCGACGAACAGTTCTTAAATATTCAAGACGTTCTTCTTTTTCTTTTTTTCCAGCTTCTGTAATATAAATTTCTGCCATAATAGCCTCCTAAAAAACAACATGCCTATTATTATATGCTTTTTCCGTTAAAAAATTCACAATTTTTTCAACAAATTTTCAAGCAAAATTGCATGCTTTTTTCAAACATACGAACATTATAAATATTTATTAAAATTTGTCAATCATTTAAAAAATATTTTTCAAAAGGTTGCACTTGCTCTCCATGTTTGCTAAAATATTCGCAAGGAAAAAAATATGATAAGAATTTGGGCAAAGATTTATAAAAACAATCGTCTTATAAAAGACACAATCTATGAAAGCATAGATAATTTTCACAAGGAAACATTTTATGTCCACGTTCAAGAGCTTTGCCATAAACTTGACATTCCAACCCCTCTCATTTTAAATTATCACATTTCAAGTTATATTGAATTTAATCGTTGCATTTTCAAACCTGCTGATTTCGTGGAACAAGTTCATTTTGACAAACTTGTTTTAGAAGAAGCAAGCCTTTAAAAGTCCGTCCTTTTCGGACTTTTTTCTTTGTTTTTTAAAATTTTAAACATTGACTTTTTGTTTGTTTAATTTTTTATAAGTTTGTTTATCTTTAACAAAAACTAAAAATTGACATTATTTTTTGTTGTAACTGTTTTTTGGTCTTGTTATAATATTAATACTTTTTTAAAAAGGAGAAAAATAATGAAAAAGAAAATTTTAACATTCTTGGTTGCAATTTGTCTTATCATTCCTTGCTTGTTCGGTCTTGCTGCATGCAAACCAAAAGAAAAAGTTGCAACAAAAACAATGACAACAAGCATCAACCCAGAAATCACATTCATGCTTGACAGCAAAAATAATGTTACAAGCATTTCATATGGAAATGCAGATGCTGGCCGCCTTTTTGCAAACGTTAACTTTGTTGGACAAGATGCTTCAACTGCAATTCAAATTGTAATTGAAAAAACTGCTATCAGCGGACACATTGACCTTTCTGGCGACACTGTTACTTTTGAATTTTCAGGTGAAGACATTGAAAAATTGAAAACAGACGTCGAAGCAAAAGCAAAAGAAGTTTTCAAGCAAATGGGAGTTGCTATAACCGTTATTTCAGCTGAAGTGAAACACCAAACCCTTATTTCAACTGCAAAAGTTCTTGCTCCTGAAATGGACAGCACTGAAATTGAAAACATGAGCGATGAAGACCTTATTAAACTTATCGATAAAAAACTACAAGATTATAAAGATCTTGCATATGATCAAATTAATGACCTTCAAAAAAATCTTGATCAAGCAATTTTAAATACAATTAAAACCATTCGTGCGGAAATGGAAAAACTTGAAGCTGAAATGGAAAAACTTGGAAACTTGGTTTCAGAAACTATAAAGCAACAATATAACAATTGCAAAAAACAACTTGAAGATGAAATCAACAAATTCCTTAATGAAAGAAAAGAAAAAATTGCTGAAGCAAAGAAACTTGCCGAAGCACACAAAGATGCCTTGATTGCTCTTTACAAACAAGAAGTTGAAAAAACTGAAACAATTTTTAAAGCTCACCTTGAAGCAGCAAAAACAAACGGAACAATCACCGATGCTCAATATAACTATTGGATTAACCTTATCAACAATAACAAAGCTTAAAACAATAAAAAATTTGTTTAAACCAACAACAAAATGTTAAACAAAAAACACTGGGAAATTTCCCAGTGTTTTTTTAATGCTTTATTCTTCCCCGTCATTTTCTTGAACAGTTTTCAAAATAAGATTGAACTTTTTCTTTTCAAAGTATAAATCTTGTTTTTCGCTTGTTTCAATGTTTTTCAAAATGTTTGTTTGATATTGGTTATTTACAAAACTTGAAGGTCTTGTGCTTGAATATGTCAAGCTGCTTGTTGTGTTTGCTGGAACACTTGTCACCACACTTCCCGTTGCAACATTATAAAGTGTCGACCCAGTTGTGATTGGAATTACAGACTTATTATTATATGGTGTTTTTATATATCCGAGAACAGCAGATGTGCCAAAATCTAACATTTGTGAAGAATTCGTAACTTTCGACATGTTAAAATTTCTAAGATCCAAACTGGTTAGACTTCTACAACCTATAAACATACAATACATATTTGTAACATTTGATGTATTAAAATTGCTCAAATCCACACTAGTTAGACTATTACAAGAATAGAACACGCCTTCCATACTTGTAACATTTGATGTATCAAAATTGCTTAAATCCACACTGGTTAGTTTGACGCTACTCCTAAACATATCAGTCATACTTGTAACATTTGATGTATCAAAATTGCTTAAATCCACACTAGGTAAGACTTGACAGTAACTAAACATTGTTGACATATCTGTAACATTTGATGTGTTAAAATTGCTTAAATTTAAGACTGTTATTTTACCACACCAATAAAACATTCCCCGCATATTTGTAACATTTGATGTATCAAAGTCACTCAGATCTAAACTGGTCAAACTGGTACAGGTAGAAAACATAAAGGACATATTTACAACATTCGATGTATTAAAATTACTTACATCCAAGCTAATTAGACTTTGACAGTCACTAAACATAAATGACATATCTATTACATTTACTGTATTTAAACTGCTTACATCCAAACTGGTTAAACTTTTACATCGATAAAACATCCGATACATATTTACAACATTAGTTGTGTTAAGACCGCTTATATCCAAGCTGGTTAGGTTATTACATTCATTAAACATATTAGACATATTTGTGACATTTGTTGTGTTAAAATTGCTTAAATTTAAGCTGGTCAATTTTTTACAGTAATGAAACATCGATGACATATCTGTAACATTTGTTGTATTAAAACTGCTCACATCCAAGCTGGTTAGGTTATTGCAATAATAAAACATCGATGACATATCTGTAACATTTGTTGTATTTAAATTGCTTACATCTAAACTAGTTAGTCCATAACATCTATAAAACATCGATGACATATCTGTAACATTTGACGTATTTAACGTACTTAAATTAAGACTTTGAAGATTTGAGAGATCCATAAATAATTTTGCGGAACTTTCAGGGGCATAAATAACTTTGCTAACGAAAGCAATGTTTCTCCCCGATGAATAAACTGGAAGGCCGGTTGAAAGAGTTCCAATTTGACTGTAGCCTGTTGGAACACTTGAACAAAAGCTTATGCTGCTAACACCTGACAAGTTCACGGTTGTTGTCATATAGGTGGACGATGCAATCTGTGTTTTCCAATCAGTCGGAAAATCATACCCATCTTTAAGAACAACTGTCCAGTTTCCGTCTGAATTTTTTTCAGCTTTCAAATAGTATGTGTCTGTATCATAACCCGAAACATTAAGTTTTGTAAGGTCTGGCTCAACATCTGAGCCAACAAATGTCATTATTTTTCCAGCTCCACGCGAAGATGTTGTTTTAATTGAATATGAAGGGGTTGTTCCGTCATAGTCTTGCAAAATGATTTCTGAATTGTTATCTGAAAGGTTAATTGTTCCAATTATAGTTGAGTTTATGCTTGTTTTGATTTTTGCACACTCAGCAAAAATGTCGCCCTTGATTATTCCGCCAAGAATGTTGCAATTTGAAGTGTATCTTGCATAAATTGCAGAGCCACTTTTTGAAATTATTAACCCGTCGTTTATGGTTGCAGAACCCGTGTAAATGTGAAGACCAGTGCCCGAACTATAGGTATCTTCAATTGTTCCGCCGTTCATTGTGAAAACCGAGTTTCCTAGAAGAACAACATTGCCAGGACTTGATGCTCCACTTGGCGACTCGTTTTGTGAAATTATTCCATCCGACAAAATAAATGTTCCGCCATAGTTATAAACGCCCGAAATTCTGTTTCTTGAAATGCTTCCACCACTCATTGTGAAAGTTCCAGAGTTGTAAACCCCACCACCATCACGAGCACTGTTTCCTGAAATTATTCCACCAGTCATTTCAAACGTTCCAGTGTTATAAACCCCACCGCCAGCATTACTTGAATTGCTTGAAATTACCCCGTCGGTAAAGGTTAAAGTTCCTTTATTGTAAACCCCACCACCACCGGAAGAATAGTCTGTTGTTGCATTGTTTTTATAAACAACTCCACCAGTAATTTTTAAAGTTGCGTCATTGTCAACATAAATTCCACCACCATTTATTGCAGAAAATCCCGAAATTGATTTTGACGAATCTAAAACAAATGTAGAGTTGCTTCCAACATAAAATCCCCCGCCGTTTCCCGACGCAGCCGTTACACTTTCATAAACCGCAGAAAACGAGACAATTGCAAGTGTTAAAACCGCAACAACTGGAAGCATGAACATTGTTAAAAATTTTCTCAATTGTTTTTTCATATGCAAACTTACTTAAAAAAGTTCTCCTTAAATTTATAACTTTACACATTATCATTTTAACATCCCTCCCCTAACCGGTCAAGGAAATATAACACATGTGTTAATTTTGTTGAAAAATTTTCATGTTTTTTACATATTAAATTCTTAATTTTACGTATAAAAAAAACACCCGAAAGAAATAAATTCTTTCAAGGTGTTATTTATTGTTGATTTGTTTTCCTATTCCCCCATCACTTCATCAAAAGAGTCTGAAAGTTCTTTAACTTTCTCGTTTGACATGTGCCCAGCAAAACAAACAATTGTAATTTGTGAAGTTTTTGGAAGTTTTGCAATTTTAGAAATAAAGTTTCCATAGATGCTTGAAGGATAGGTTTCAAGAACCTTTGCAAGCCAAGAAACATTATCAATAAGCAAAACAGTTTTATAGCCAAGAGATGCATAAAATTTTGTTCTTTCAACAGCAGCTTCGGTCATTTCAATTGTCTCATATTCATCACCAATGCTTTCTGCAAAAAATTCACTCTTTTTATAGGTTCTGCATGCTCCAATTTGTGGTGCAATTCGGTCATAGCAAACTTTAACAACATTAAAGCCACTGTCTTCAAAAGCCTTTTCAGCCTTTTCAACAAGGTCTTCCCTTTCAAGTTCGCTTGGAGAATAAATAATTGAAGAAGTTTGAGTTTTAACCTTTATTTTATTTGAAATTGCAATATCAAAAACATCTTCACTTGATTTCAACTTTTCTGATCTTGCTGTTGCAAGAGAAACAAATTCGTCATTAACTTTAATGATTTGAGCAACTTGGTTATAGTCTCCAGGCAAATATTCAATAATGTCATCTTCTTGAAGGTTATAGCGACGAACTTGCTCTTTAGAAATTTTGGCATCATAATAGTTGTCAATAAATTTCAATTTTCTTGCAATATATTGATCTCCAAACTTGCAAACAACACCCTTTTTAAGTGTAAGTTCATTGTCAGTTTCTGCATCGTTGCGATATTCTTCAGAAGGTGAAGCAACTTTCATTGAAAGAGCTCCAAGATATGAAAATGAACGGTCAAAATCGGCATCATCGGCTATAAATGTAGAATCAACTTTTGGCGATTCAACTTTATCAATAAGGTCAACAAATTTCTGATATGTCTTTTGCCCAGACCTTGCAGGACGCCCACGAAGTTGACCCTCTTTTTTCTTTTCAGCCGTTCCATAAATGATTCCAACAATATATTCAATAAGGTCATTTTTCTTCATTGCAGTTGGTGAAGGAACCCCAACTTTTCTGCCAATTTCACGAAGGTCATATATTCCAAGCTTGCTAAGGTCTTCACGTGTATATTGATTTGCGTCCATATCGATCGCTCCTTTTTTTCATGCGTATGATAACATATTTGTAAAATTTTGTAAACTATTTTAATCAAAGAAATGTTTTATAATTTCAACCAGTTTAGATTTATAACGAATGTTGTTTGTATTTTCCCCTTCCGAACCAATAAAACAAAGCGGCGGATAAACAACACACCACCAATTATTGCCAGCTGCGGTTCCAAGTTCAAGAATTAATGCATCATAATATCCATTTTCAAGTGTGACACTGCCATAGCTTCTTGTTGGAAAATATTCATCACGAAGCGATGCCTTGCTTTTATATGAAAACCCATTTTCTTTTAAAACATTGTCTGCAACCTTTTCGATTCCTGAAAGATTGCTTTCAAGAATTTTATATGCTTTTTCAAAACTTGTTCCTGCTGCAATTTTTGGTGTTAAAAAATCAACAACCGCTGTCTTGACTTTATATTTCACCGCCTGATCAGACTCTGCATTGCTGTTTGCACGAATGTGCACCCTTAAATATGCTTGATTATTTTCAGTGTTAGATGTTCTTTTAAAGGCAAAAACCACACCGCAAATAAGAATTAATAAAATGGTTGAAATAGTAATAATTTTCTTCATGTTCGTTCTCCTTGAAACAATTATTAACCCACAAAAAATTGTTATCATAAAAAAAAGAGCAAATTTTGAAGCATTTGCTCTTTAAAGGAATAATTATGGCACTAGAAGTTTAAATTAAGCCCACAATATACAACAAGTCTTGTTCCACCTTCTATTTCATTTGAAATTCCAGGGTTTTGGTTTAAAATTTCTTCTGGTTTCATTGAAATTGCTTTTGCAACAGCGAAAAGATCTTCACCCTCTCTTGTAACATAAACACGAATTGCAGCATTAGATTTTTGTTTTTCTTCTTTTTCTTCAATGCTTTTTACAAAGCCAATATATTCTTTCTCGGTTGTTTTATATGTAACATTAAGCATGATTTCAAGTTCAAGTTCTTTTTGTTTAAGCTTATATTGGGACAAAGTTCCAATAGCATCAAAATCTGCATCAGCTTTTGCATCTGGAATTAAAACTGAGAATGGAGCAAACCCTTTGAAAACTTCTGCGTTCTCTTCTTGACCTTGAAGCACAGCTTCAACCATGATTGCTCCGTTTAAAATTGTTCCATTTTCGGTTTGAGTTTTATCAGTAATTTCTGCATCTGTTCTTAAAACATATAAAACATCTTGAACATTTTCAGGAACTTCAATGTTTGCTGCAACATTTTCACTGTAACTATCTGTTCTTTCATAATTTTCAGCAGTCACACATTCATAGGTGTTTTCAATTTCTTTTTCAACCGAGAAAGCATCTTGAACAAGAGTTGCCATTTCTTTAGAATAAACAGTAACACAAGCTGAAAGTTCAACAGAGAACACTAAATTTGTTTTTTGATCGGTTTCGTTCACTGATGCAGTAACCATTAAATTTTCAAGGTTAACAAAAGCATCTGCAACATGATTTGGAACTGTTGAAAGTGCAGAAATTTCTCGTTTAAAATTGATTGTTTTTTGAAGTGGAACAACTTTTCCATCTAAAACATATGCCCCATTTGCGTTAACGACACCTTCAACTGTAACTGTGTCAATTCCGCAAACAACATTTTGAACATTCACATTTCCGTTGAAGAACAACACTTCAGAAATATTTCCTGAAATTTCCCCTTCATTCACTTCATTAAAGTTGTCACTTGCAAAAGAAACAACCTTTTCATATTCATAGGTCTTTTCAAGTTTCACATAGTCTTCTGGAAGATTTTCAACAGTTTGGATTTCCTCTTTTACAATCCCATATGCATCAACGTTGATAAGTGAAGAAATTGCAATTTCTGTGCCAGAAAAACCAGTAATAGTGTTTGCCATCACGCTTGCAACAATATATGCATTGTCTTCTTTAACGTTATCGAGTTTGCCATTCCATTCAGCAAAAGCAACAACCGAGCAAACTGAATCATCTTCAGTTTGATAGATCACTTGATAGGTTGTTTTTCCTGAAAAATTATAGTTCTCACTCACTTTTTCCCTGCTTGCAATTTTCGCCATTGCATTTACAGAAAGAACCCTCTTGACAGGCTTTTCTGGTTGCACCTCAATTCTTAAAGTGCTTTCAAATTGGTCTGATTTAACATTCCTTTTGCTTTCAACTGTGAAAGCTTGCTGTTTTTCAAACGCCATAAATTATCCCCCCTTGTGGTATTGCTATATTTTATAGCGGGAATTTTTAATTTATGACAATTTTAAAAAATTATTTTTCAGCCATTGCTTTAAGTGAAACATCACCGCAAAGCACATCAGCATATGAATATGACAAACTTTTCCCATTTTCGGGCAGTCGAACAGTAAAAATGCTTGGATATATGCACTCAACAAGCCCGGACACTTGAATTGTTTTATTTCTCCCCCTGTTAATTTCAAGCGAAACATCTTTTCCTTTAAGAGCCTGGACCTGTGCAATGATGTCATTTATTGAAGAATTAACTTTTCTCATATTTTCCCACCTTGAAGCAACTTTGCCCAACTTAGACAGAAAATATACACAAAAAAAGAACTCCAAAATTTGGAGCTCTTAAAAAATACTATTTTTTCTTCTTTTTCTTGGTTGAAAGGAAGTCTTCATCATCGTCGTCGTCATCATGATTATCGTCTTCATCGTCATCATCAATTTCAACATCGTCAATGTTTCCAATGTCTTCAAAGTCGTCTGTGTCTGGACCATGATATTGATCGTCTTCTTCCTCTTCATCATCTTCATCGTCATCATCACTGAAATCTTCCATGTCGTCAAGATCGGTGAAGCCATCTGGGGTGTCAAGAGTTTGATCTTCAATTTGTTCTTCACTATCAAGAGCATCTTGCTCTGGAGATGGTTCGTCCCAATCATCAAGTGGCTTATCATCGTCATCTGGTTCAGAATCGTCAACAACATCATCAATTGAAGAACGTTTTTTTGCACACTCGTCACACATTACTTGATCAACAGTGATAAGATTTTTTCCGCAAATAGAACAAAGTTCTAAATCGTCATCATCTTCAGCTGGTGCAAGTTTAAGTTCTGCTTTGCAAATTGGACAAAGGTCTTCTTCCTGCAAAATATAGTTAAGTTCACATCTAGGGCATTTTTTATATTTTCCCACAAGCGTCTCTCCTTATGTGTCTTATTTCTCATATATTATAGCGATAGTTTATGATTTGTAAACAGATTTTATAAACTTTTTAGGAAAATATTTCACATTAATTCATATCAAATAAAAAACATCCACCCAAACAACAAAAAACACGGAATTTTCAATAATTTTATTGATTATTTTTGCTATTATACACTCGGGCATGAAAGACATAAAACTTATAAATCTATTTTATTTACATATTTGAAAACGGGAAGCAGCAGGTTGGTTTATATTTTTGAAATAAAAAAAACAAACAAGGTTCTCGATAGTATCTTGTGTTACATCGGGGTTCTTGTTTGGTTTTTTTAGCCAAAAAGATAAACTAAGATGAGGATTAAAACTTCCGGCGGTTCGGTAGAGAGCCGGAAATAACCTACCCCTCTATCAGCATTTTGTCGGCAACAAGAGCTATAAACTCTCCATTAGTCGGCTTCTCATTCGAAGAATATACTTTGACACCAAAAACAGAATTGATATTTTCAATTTTTCCACGATTCCATGCAACTTCAATTGCATGACGAATTGCACGTTCAACCTTGCTTGCAGAAGTTGAAAAACGTTCTGCGATTGATGGATAAAGTTGTTTTGTGATTGAATTGATAACTTCAGGATTATCAATTGCCATTTTAATTGCTTCACGAAGGAAATAGTATCCTTTAATATGAGCAGGAATGCCAACTGTGATAAAAATGTTTGTAATTTTCTCTTCAAGCTGTTTATTTCTCGATTGATCAAGATTTGTTGCAGTTGTTTTTTCGGTTTCGTTTGCATTTGAAATTTCACGGCTGCTGCTTGTTGTTTCATAAAGGTCAATAATCCTTTTAAGCACGATAGATGGAACAACAGGTTTAACCATATAATATTCAACACCAAGGTTCATTGCTTTTTGCACAAAAGTTTCACTTGAAAGTGCACTTGTAACAATAAACTTGCATTTTGCACCGTTCTTTTTTGCTTCTTCAATTACAGTGAAGCCATCAATTCCTGAAAGCAAAATGTCAAGGACAACAACATCTGGTTTGTTTTGAAGAATATTATTTAATGCCTCTTCCCCATTATTTGCAATGAAAGCGCTTGATACATTTTCGTTTTCTTCAAGCAAAGATTTTGCAGAATTTAAAAGCTCTTTATTTTCATCTGCGACTAAAACACTAATTTGATTTTTCATTTCTTTTCCCCTTAAAAATTATGTTTGTTCACGAACAAGGACATATTAGCACAATTAAAAGCAAAATTAAACAAAACACTGCAGCACAAATTGCCGAGTTCTGGTTGAAAATGGTCGAATTTGTCAAATTATGTAAAAAATGCTTAAAATTTTGTGATTTTTTAAATTTTAAAGAAAAAGATTTAGAAACAAATGCATAAAAAAAGAAGCATTTTCATGCTTCTTAAATTTTATTGATTTTTAGCAAGTTTTTCTTGCAAAATTAAAAGTGCTTTCTTGTTTTGTTCAAGTTTTGCTTTTTCACTTTCAACCAATGCTTGTGGTGCTTTTTCAACAAATCGTGGATTTGAAAGCATTTTTTCACTTCTTTCAACTTCAAACTTCATTTTATCAATTTGTGCTTGAAGTTCTTTCAAAAGTTCAGATTTGTCTTTCTTTTCATCAAGCAAAACAAACTCGCCAAGAGAAGAATAGATAACTTTTCCCTCTCCTTTTTGATTTGTTAAAACAACAGTTGCAAGTTTTTCAATTTCGTCTTTTGCACTTCCAAGGCTTTCAAGAGAAGCAAAATATACTTCACTTTTAACATTCGATGCGATTTTTTCTTCAGTTTTTGCATTTCTGATAAGTTTAATTGCATCAATAATTTTTTCTTGCTGCTCAAAATCTTTTTTATAGTTTGAAACTGAAAATGTTTTTGGGAAAGATGAAACCATGATGCTTTCGGTTTCCTTTTTATAAAAGTCCATGTGTTGATAGATATATTCAGTTACATATGGAATGAATGGGTGCAAAAGTTTCAAGATATTTTCAAAAACAAAGTTCAAAACACTAACGGTGTTTTTCTTATCTTCCCCACCACGATAAATTGATGGTTTTGAAAGTTCAACATACCAGTCACAGAAATCGTTCCATGCAAAGTTATAAACATTTGTAAGAGCCAAACCAACATCAAATTTTTCAATGTTTGCTGTTACAGTTTTAATTACTGATGAAAGCTTTGTCAAAATCCATTTATCTTTTGTTTCAAGAATGGCATGTTTAATGTCAACAAGTTCTGTTCCTTCGGTGTGAAGAGAAACAAATTTGCTTGCATTCCAAATTTTATTGATAAATGCACGAGCATTATCAACCTTAACCATAGAGAAACGGCTGTCAATTCCCATTGCCATGTCTTTGATAAGCGCAATTCTAAGAGCATCGGCACCATATTGCTGTGAAACTTCAAGTGGATCAACACCATTTCCAAGGCTCTTGCTCATCTTTCTGCCAAGTTCATCACGAACAAGACCGTGAATCAAGCAGTTTTTGAATGGTGTTTTACCCGCACATTCAAAGCCCATATAAACCATTTTTGTTGCCCACTGGGTTAAAATGTCATATGCCGTTACAAGAACACTTGTTGGATAATAATATTCAAGCTCAGGAGTCTTTTCAGGCCAACCGAGTGTTGAAAATGGCCAAAGTGCAGAAGAGAACCATGTGTCAAGAACATCACTGTCTTGAGTGAAGTGTGTGTGACCACACTTGTCACATTTTGTTGGCATTGTTTTTGATGCTATAACATTTTTGCAATGATCACAATAGTAAATTGGAATTCTGTGACCAGTCCAAATCTGACGAGAAATGCACCAGTCTTGAATGTTTTCAAGCCAGTGGAAATAGTTCTTTTCGAAACGTTTTGGGTGAATTTTAAGCTCGCCATCTTTAACAACTTTAATTGCAGGTTTAACAAGTTCACTCATTTTAACAAACCATTGTTCAGTGAGCATTGGTTCAATTGGAGTTTTACAACGTTCGCAAAGCCCAACATTGTGAGTGTATGGTTCAACTTTTTCCAAAAGTCCAAGGTCTTTAAGGTCTGCTTCAACTTTTTCCCTTGCCTTCTCAATTGGAAGCCCAGCATATTTGCCAGCCTTTTCATTAAGGAAACCTTGTTTATCAATAACTTGAATAAACTCAAGACTATGACGTTTTCCAACTTCATAGTCATTAGGGTCGTGAGCAGGTGTAATTTTAACCATTCCGGTTCCAAAACCAGTTTCAACATAGTCGTCAGCAATAATAGGAATTTGACGATCAGTAAGAGGCAAACAAAGCATTTTGCCGACAATCTTTTTATAACGTTTGTCTTTTGGGTTAACCGCAACCGCAGTGTCACCAAACAAGGTTTCCGGACGGGTTGTTGCAACAACAATATAGCCCGAGCCGTCTGCAAAAGGATAGCGGATATGCCACATATGTCCAGGCATGTCTTTATAAACAACTTCGTCATCAGAAATTACACTTTTACAGTTTGTGCACCAGTGAGTTTGACGAGTTCCACGATAGATATAACCCTTATTATAAAGTCTGATAAATGCTTCAAGAACCGCAGAAGTGCTTTTTTCGTCCATTGTGAAACGATATCTTTCCCAGTCTGCAGAAAAGCCCATTTCTTTAAACTGAGTCATGATTCTTGTGCCATAATGGTTATACCAAGCCCAAGCTTCTTTGTCAAAAGCTTCACGTCCAATTTGTTCTTTTGTTTTGCCTTCACCTTTAAGTTTTTCAACAATTTTATGCTCAGTTGCAATTGCAGCATGATCAGCTCCTGGAACCCAAAGAGCACTGTAACCTTGCATTCTTTTTGTTCGAATTAAAATGTCTTGATATGTTCCATCAAGTGCATGACCAATGTGAGCTTGGCTTGTAACATTTGGTGGTGGCATAATGATGCAGAATGGTTTTTTGTTTTTGTCAACTTCTGCATGGAAATAGTGATTATCTTCCCACGATTTGAAAATTTCTTTTTCAAAACTCTGTGGCTCATAAGACTTTTCGTCTTTCATTAAATTTTTCATAATTTTCTCCTAAATTCTGATAAGGCTTTGGAAAAGTGCAAGTGCAAAGGCGCACAAAAACACAACATATCCAATAATTTTCAATTTCATTTCTTGTTTTGCTGCATTATCTTTGTTTTTGCGAGCAAAAAGCTTTGCACCAAACACTAAAACAAAACCAGCAAGCAAACACATGAACATTAAAACAATAAGAATGATTTTTAAAACTTTCATAATATTCCCCCCTATTCGACTCGGTCATCGCCTGAAGATTTAATTTTTTCGGAAAGTTCATCTTTAATTTGATGTTCTTCTTCAAGACCATGCTTGAAAGCAAGAATCATTTTCACTGCAAGCACCATCACCGAGACGACAAGCCCAGCAATTGCAAAAGCAACCGATGTGCTTCCGTCAAAGAAATATGCCATATAAAGTGCCATGAACATACAATTAAAGACAAGAGCTAAAATGTTAAGTTTAGATTGAAGTTTATTGCGATTGTGAGAGAACAAATCTACAAGGAAAATCACAACATAAACCCCAAGTGATGCCGAGACAAATGGAATGCAAAGACTATAGCACAAAAATGAAACCATTGCACAAATGTTAACAGCATCGGCAATATAAATTGAAAAACGATAAAGGCTTTTATAACTTGCGCCATATTTTTTTTCAAGAAAAGCAAAGGCAAGAGAAACTGCAAAAATAACAAAATAAAATGCACCGGCAATTTTTTGTCCACCAAAAATTAAAGTGAAAACAAAAAACACAAACAAAGCGGTGTATAAACAAAACATTATTATTGAAATTATATTTTTCTTGTCTTGCATAATATTTTCCAAATACATTTTACACCAAAACTTGCTTAATAGAAAGTGTTTTTATAAACAAAAATCAATTTTTTTGCATATTTTAAAGTGTGAAAATTTAAGGAGGAATAAAATGAAAAAAATTTTTACATATTTTCTTTGTTTAGTCATGCTTTTAATTCCTTGCTCACTTTTTGTTGGGTGCAAGAAAGATAAAGACACAATCAGACTGAATGAAGTTACACACAGTGTTTTCTATGCCCCACTATATCTTGCAATCAATCTTGGATATATGGAAGATGAAAACATTAAAATTGAACTTGAAAACGGACAAGGAAGCGACAAGAGCATGGCATCACTTCTCTCAAACAATGCCGACATTGCACTTCTTGGAGCTGAAACCGTAATTTATCTTGAAGCACAAGGAAGCACAACTCACCCAATGATTTTTGGGCAACTTACAAAACGAGACGGCTCTTTCCTTGTCTCAAAAACCAACGAGAAAGACACTTTCTCTTGGAAAACATCACTTTTAAACAAAAAAGTTATTGCCGGTCGCCGTGGCGGACTTCCAGCAATGACATTTGAATGGGTTGTGAACAATAACAATCTCATAAACGGCGAAAACATTACACTTGACCTTGACACCTCGTTTGCAATGCAAGTTCCAGTTTTTGAAGCAGACAACACTGCACAATATTGCACAATGTTCGAACCAACCGCAACCGAATTTGAAGAATCTGGAAAAGGTTATATTGTTGGGTCTGTTGGTGAATATTCAGGTGAAATTCCTTTCACATGTTTCATGGCTCGCCCATCATACATTTCAAAAAACAGCGACAAAATTGAAGGTTTCCTTCGTGCAATCAAAAAAGCATATACATATATCATGACACACGAAGACCTTGAAGTTGCAACTGCACTTTTGCCATCATTCAACGGTTCAACCGCCGAATCACTTGCAAAAGCCGTCAAAAGTTATAAAGCAATTGACGCTTGGTGTGCAACCCCTACAATGACTCAAAGTTCATATAATCGCTTGATTGAAGTTTTGAAAAATGCAGGCGAACTTGAAAGAAATAAAAACGTAAGCTTTAGTTCGGTTGTTGACAACCAATATGCACTTAAAGCATAAACTAAAGTGTAGCGAAAGCTACAGGAGAAACAAATGGAGAAGTTACTATCACTAAATAACATAGAATTGATATATCATTCTCCACAAAGTGAAACACAAGCACTAAAAAACCTTAGTTTTTCGGTTAACAGTGGCGAATTTGTAAGCATTGTCGGACCAAGTGGGTGCGGAAAAACTACAATTTTGTCACTGATTGCCGGAACAATTAAACCAACAAGTGGAGAAATTTTAATTTCAGAAAAAAAAGTGGAAAAGCCAACCGGAAAAGCTGGATATATGTTTCAACAAGACAACCTTTTTGAATGGCTGACAATTTGGAAAAATGTTATTCTTGGCTTGACTTTCAAGAAAAGAAAAACCAAGGAAAACCTTGAATATTCAAAAAGTCTTATTGAAAAATATGGGCTTGCGGGCTTTGAAAAACATTATCCAAGCGAACTTTCAGGCGGAATGAGACAAAGAGTTGCACTTATTCGCACTCTCAGTCTTCGCCCCGAAATTTTGCTTTTAGACGAGCCATTCTCTGCCCTTGACTATCAAACCAGACTGTCGGTTCAAGACGATGTTAAAGCAATCATAAAAAATGAAAACAAAACCGCAATTCTGGTTACTCATGACATTTCCGAAGCAATTGCAATGACCGACAAAGTTATTGTTTTAACAAAACGACCAGCATGTGTGAAAAATGTTATCACTCTTGATTTTGACAAAAAACTTACACCTTTTGAAAGGCGAAAAGACAAACTTTTCAACACCTATTTTTCAAAGGTTTGGGGGTGTTTGAATGAAGACGAATAAACAACAATATTCACTTGCTCACAAGAAATATCTTCGTTCGCTTAGAGTGAAAGCATTTTCAATTCACACCGCACGAATTTTGCTTTTAATTTTAATTTTCGGAATTTGGGAACTTTCGGCATCGTCTGGACTTGTTGACCCATTTATCACGTCGTCACCATCAAGAATTGTAAAACAGCTTGAAATTTTAATGAAAGATGGTTCGCTTCTTCACCACTCGTGGGTCACACTATATGAAACACTTCTTGCATTTTCCATAAGCACCATTATTGGCACTCTTGTTGCAATTCTTCTTTATGGATTGCCACCAATAAGAAAAGTTTTAGAGCCATATTTAATTGTCTTAAACTCTCTTCCAAAAATCGCTCTTGGCCCACTTATCATTGTTTGGATGGGAACCGGCACAAAATCTATCGTTGCAATGGGATTTTTAATTTGCATTGTCATAACAACAATTTCAATGTTAAACGGCTATTTGTCTATCCCAAAAGACAAAATTTTGCTTTTGAAAACCATGGGTGCAAACAAATTTCAAATTCTTTATAAACTGATTATTCCCGCAACAAACAAAGATTTTGTTTCGGTTTTAAAAATCAATGTTGGAATGAGCTGGGTTGGCGTTGTAATGGGAGAATATCTCACAAGTAAAGCCGGTCTTGGCTATCTTATCGTATATGGCGGACAGGTTTTTAAACTTGACCTTGTAATGTGTGCAATCTTGATTTTATGCCTTCTTGCAGGGCTTATGTATGGGCTTGTTGCACTGCTTGAAAAATTTATAAACCGCCGTCAATAATTTCACTTTTTTCAAAAAATCAATTTCTATAACAAAAAAAGAGCCACCAATCGGTGACTCTTTTTTGTGTTACTCTTTATCATCATTTGCTTGAACTTTCTTTAAAACTGCATTAAACTTTTTGTCTTCAAAGAACAAGTCTTGCTTTTCGCCTTTTTTAACATTTTGCATTGCTTTTATCTGATATAACTGAATGTTTTCTGTTTCTTTATTTTCTGAAATGGTGTTTTCATTTTCTTTTGTTTCACCACTAACTTCATTGCTTATAAAACTGCTTGTTCCCATGTTAAGTGTCAAAGCAGGAGCAATTCCGATTGAGTAGTCATCAACATCATATTCTACAAATTGTTTTCCAGTTTCATTCACACCCCACATCACATCACTTCCACCTGATGATGGTGAACGCAACCACCAACGTCCTTTGCCAAGACGCGAAGAACTTGTGCTATAATATGCCCCATTTGCACGAGCATAGTCTGTAACCAATTTTGCACCAGATGTTGTTGGAAGTTGGTTATATGAAACCGACTCTATATATCCAAGTGCAAAGATTTTATCTTCGGTGTTGTTGCAAACATATTCGTTTGTTGAATCGTCGGTTGTAATGCTTCTGTTATCAACCGTTGTTGTCAAGATATAATTTTTCTCTTCGGTTGAAAATGCTTGATAATAGAAACCATTGAATTGATAATATTTATAATCTGCCGTATGATATGAATAGTCAGAAACGTTATATTCTCTTCCATCATAACTGTTCAAGAACGCACGGATATGCGAATATTCATAGTTGTTTGCATATACTGTTTCGCCATCAACGGTTCTTTCTCCATCAATAATTTGATAGCATGGAATGTAAGAGGTCAAAATGTTTTCCGAGGCAATGATTGCTTGACCATTGCTTTCTTTTCCAATTCTCCATTTGATTGGTTCAACTTTGAAATAATAGTAGGTTGAAAAATCAAGGGCTGTTCCGTCGGTGAATGTATAGTCCTGTTCATAGGCATTTCCGTTTTTCTTTCCATATCTTTCTTCATCTGAACCAAGGAAATAACCTTTTGAATCCACATCGGTTTCATCAATTGTAACATCGCTTGCTTTGATTGTTTGTGGATATGAACCAAACAAAACAAAGTCGCCAGTTGAACTCTCATTTCCGTCTTCATCAACACGTGTGATGATATTTCTCCACCAAGCATATAAAACGCAATTGTCATTCACAACATAACTGCGAGTTGTTCTTGTGCTTGTTGTTCCCGAATTTTGAACCACAGGATACCATCCAGTAAAGATATAGCCACTTCTTGTTGGTGTTGGAAGTTTTCCAATTGCTCCACCCTTTTTAACAGTTCGGCTTGTTTCAGAAACCGTTCCAAATTGTGGGTCAAATGTGACAGTTCTTGAAGACTCTGCAAGCGAAATAGTCCAGTTTCCACTTGTGTTTGTTTGAAGCGAAAGTTCATATGAACTTGAAGAATATCCCGAAATTGAAAGTTTTGTCAAATCGGGTTTTGTTGAAGAACCAACAAATGTTATAATTGTGCCAGCTGTTCTTGTACTTGAAAGCACAATTGTATAGTTTGGGGTTGTTCCAGCATAGTTTTGAACAGTGATTGATGCACTGTTTCCAAGAGTTATCGAATTTTTAATGTTGCACGCCACGCTTATGTTTAAATTTGAAGACGAATAAATTTTGTCAAAAATTGTTCCGCCATTCAAGTTCATTGTTCCGGCGTTATAAATGCCATAATTTTGTGTTGTTACACCACTTGCGCCAACAATTCCACTGGTGATTGTGAAAGTTCCGGCATTGTAAATATTGTCGCCATTTATTGTTGCAGTGTTTCCATAAATTGAACCACTTGTCATGTTCAGTATTCCACCACTTGCAATATATGTCCCACCACCATATGATGCTGAAATGCCATGCATTGTTCCGCTGAAATTGAATGTTGAATTTTTTCCAACATAAAATCCACCACCACTTCCCGAAACAGCATCTGCCGTTTGCATTGAAGAAAAAGAGAAAATTACAGCGGTAAGCATTGCCACAACTGGAAAAATCAACGCAAACAATACTTTTGAAAACCTACTTTTCATATGCTCCTACCTTTCTTAGTATTTACATTTGAACAGAAATATATAAACATATTTTTATTTTTAACCTGCTTTGCAAAAGTGTGAAATTGCCTTGTTTTTTTTCGCACAAGCAAACCCTTTCAACTCTTTTGCCGATTGTATATTATCCCACCTGGGCAGGATTTGTCAAATGCTTTTAAAAAATTGACTTTATAACACAATTGTGTTTCTTTATTTTTGTGCAGATTGCACATGTTTGCTAGGTTTTTGGGTATATTCAAGGTTATTATTCTCCCGCAATTCATCAAACTTTTCAGTCCATAAATACCGATTAAAAATCACAGCAATATTTACAATATTTTTTTATACTTATCTCTTTTTTTCTTTCAATTTCCGATTTTTCACAAAAAAAATCCCGCAAATGGTGCGAGATTTTATTTTTTATGAATATTTTTTTGATTTTTTTGCTAAATTACTTTGATGTTCTTTTCGCCAACAATCATTGCAAGTTCGCTTGAAAGCGCTGGTGAAACAGTAACGGTTGCTCCAAGCGAATAAAGTTTGCGATTATATTGAACAAAGGTTTCTGTGTCGCCAGGATAGCCCGACAAAATTTCAAACACTTGATCTTTAAGATGTTGATTTTCAATGTCAAACTGCATATATAGTCGTTGTTTCTTTTCTTGAACTTTAGATTCTCCAAACACAACTTTTTTGCTTTCTGTTTTTTCTTCTGCTTGTTTTTCATCTTTTATAAATTCAAGCTTATCCATTACAATGATTGGTCTTTCGCCTGGGCGAAGTGAAAGTCTTCCAGAAACAACACAAATTGCTTCTTCAACAAGGTCGTTTTTAAGTTGTTCATAGAACTTGTTAAACACCATCACTTCAATTGTGCCATAAAGGTCTTCAAGCTTCAAAACTGCCATTGGCAAGTTTCCATTTTTTGTAAATCGCTTGTTTACTTCGTTTATGACACCAATCATTTTAACCTTCATACCATCTGTAAGACCGTTGTTGTCAACAACTTGGTCATCAGCATAGTCTGGGTTATAGTTCTCATCTTCCCCACCAGTTTCTGCAACCATTCCGGCATTAAATGTCATTTGATCTGCAAGGGCTTTATATGGCTCAAGTGGGTGTCCTGAAAGATAAATTCCAAGAGCTTCTTTTTCTTTTCGAAGCTTGAACTTAGTGTCATATTCTTTAATGTCTGGATAGTCAATATGGATTGACTCTTGCTTTGAGAACAAGTCTCCAAACATTGAAAACTGCCCACTCAAACGGCTGTTTTTGTCTTTAACAGCACAAGCAAGTGCCATTTCAAAAACCGCAGCAAGCTGGCTTCTTGTTTTTCCAAAACAATCAAATGCACCAGAATATATCATTCCTTCCAAAACACGTTTATTGATGTTTAGATCAACTGTTCTTGAAAGGAAATCGCCAAGGTCTTTATATTCACCATTTTGATTTCTTTCATTTACAATGGCATCACAAATTTGAACACCAAGACCACGAACCGCAGAAAGACCAAAGCGAATTTTTCCGTCTGCGACTGTGAAATATGAATCACTTTTATTAATGTCGGCTGGCAAAATTGGAATGCCTTCACTTTTAACAAAAGTTACATAGTGTGAAACTTCTTCTGTGTTTGTAATTCGGTTATTGATGATGGCTGTGAAAAATTCTGGCTCATAATAACACTTTAAATATGCAGTTTGGAAAGCGATATAGGCATAGGCCGCTGCATGGGACTTGTTGAACGCATATGATGCAAATGTTGCCATTTGTCCGAAAACTTCTTCAGCAACTTCTCTTGGAACTCCAAGATTTACAGCACCAGCAATTGATTTTTTACCTTCTGGGTCAACCCAACCATCAATAAACTTAACCTTTTCATATGCCATTTTATCTTTCTTTTTCTTACCCATGATACGACGCACGTTATCCGCTTGTCCCAGGTTATATCCACCCATAACTTGGCAGATTTTCATAACTTGTTCCTGATAAACGATAACACCATAGGTGCTTTTCAAAACCGGTTCAAGACAAGGGTGAAGATATGTAACATGGTCTGGGTTATGCTTGTTGTCGCAGAATTTTGGAATGAAATCCATTGGTCCAGGACGATACATAGACACACCCGCAATGATATCTTCAAGGCAGTCTGGCTTAAGGTCTTTCATAAACTTTTTAAAGCCCCCACTTTCAAGCTGGAACACACCATCGGTTTTTCCTTCGCCAATCATTTGATAGGTTTTAGGATCATTATAGTCAATGCTTCCATCATAGAAATCAATCGTCACACCATGGTTTTGCTTTATATATTCGGTTGCTTTTTTAATATCAGTAAGGTTTTTAAGACCAAGGAAGTCCATTTTCAAAAGTCCAAGACTTTCAAGCTCGGTCATTGAATATTGTGTTGAAAGGTCATCACCATTTCGAATTTGCGGAACGAATTCATCAACTGGTTTTGGTGCAATCAAAATCCCACAAGCATGTGTTGAAATGTTTCGTGGCATGCCTTCAAGTTTAATTGCAATGTCGATAACGTGTTTAAGGTTGTCATCACTATTATAAATCTCAAGAAGTTCTGGTAAAATGAACTTGTCATTCTCAGGTTTTCCAGTCTTTCCGAAATAATATTTCAAAACTGGTCCTTTTTTAACCCCTTCTGGTGGCTTCATTGGAATAACTTTACTGATTTTGTCCGCCATTGAATATGGAACTTTCATAACACGAGCAACATCACGAATGGCGTTTTTTGCAGCCATTGTTCCAAAAGTTCCAATATATGAAACGTTCTCTGGAGAATATTTTTGTTTTACATATTCAATCATGTTTCCTCGTTGCTCAAAGTCAAAGTCAACGTCAAAGTCGGGCATGGAAACACGTTCACGGTGAATGAAACGTTCGAAAAGAAGATCATAGCGAAGCGGATCAACAAGAGTGATTGAAATTGCATATGCAACAATCGAACCAACACCAGATCCACGACCCGGACCAACAGGAATGCCGTGAGTTCTTGCATAGTGAACATAGTCCCAAACAACAAGGAAATATTCAACAAATCCAAGTTCGTGAATGAGTTTAAGTTCTTTCTCTGCCCTTTCTCTTACTTCTGGAGTTATCTCACCATATTTTTTCTTTAAGCCTTCCCAAGTCATGTCTTGCAAAAACTCAAAGTTATCTTGCCCGTTTGGAGCTTGATAAAATGGGATAAAGTTTTCAGTTGCTGGCAAAATATATTTCTTGTCAACACCCGAGCCATCTTCAAAATGAATGTCACCATGCGCCTTGCAACGAATGATAACATCACACTTGTCTGCAATTTCTTTTGTGCGATCAAGTGCCTCTTCATATCCTGGCAATGCTTCAAGCATTTCCTCATAGGTTTTATAATAAAATTCGTGTGTTTCAAACTTTAAACGGTTTGGGTCATCAATTGTTTTTTGCATTTGAATGCACATTAAAACATCTTGAATTTCCCAATCTTCTTTTTCAAGATAGTGAACATCGTTTGTTGCAACAAGCTGAATGCCTGTTTCTTTGCTCATTTTTGTCAAGCCTTCAAGAACAATTTTCTGTTCTGCAAGACCATGGTTTTGAATTTCAAGATAGAAATCTCCAGGAGCAAAAAACGAGTTAAGTTTCAAAGCAAATTCTTTTGCCTCGTCATATCTTCCTTGAAGCAAAAGTTGTGGAATGTGCCCAGCAAGACAAGCAGACAAACATATCAAACCTTCAGAATGTTCTTTCAAACAATCATAGTCAATTCGTGGCTTATAATAAAATCCTTCTTTTGAAGCAATTCCTGAAAGTTTCAAAAGATTTTGATAACCAGTGTTGTTTTTTGCGATAAGAACAATATGCCCCATGTCTGCCTTTCCAATTTTATTGAAACGGTCATGACAAATATAAAATTCGCAACCAATGATAGGTTTAATTTTCTTTGCAAGGCAAGCCGCATAAAGTTGCATTGCACCATACATGTTTCCATGATCTGTAATTGCAACAGCTTTCCAACCACGTTTCACTGTTTCATCAACAAGTGCACCAATTTTTGTTGCACCATCAAGCAAACTGAATTCTGTGTGCAAATGAAGGTGCACAAACTCTTTTCCCATTAGCCTATCTCCTTTGAAATTTCAATTATCTTTTTAAAACGAAGTGCAATTGCACCCTTGCTCACCTTAACTGGCAAAACTTCAGCAATCTCATTCAGGCTTCCTTCCGGATTTGCAAGCCTTGCAAGTGCAACTTCTTGAAGATTTTCAGAAAGCGATTCAAGTCCAACTGTGTTTTTGATATTTTCAATAGCAACAAGTTGCTCTGTTGCCGCCCTGATCGACTTGTCAATGTTTGCAGAAATGCAGTTTGTTTGACGATTTACAAGGTTTCGCATTTCTCTTCCTGCCCTTTCATTTTCCAAAATAAGCAGATTTTTGTGTGCTCCAAAAAGGCCAAGAAGTCTTGAAATGCTTTCAGCTTCTTTTAAATATACAATATAACTTTCATTTCTTTCAACCTTGCGAGAAATAATGTCAAACTCTGCAAGAAGATTGCAAATGTGGTCTGCTTGAACACTTGACTGAACACTCCACTCCATGTGATATCCACTTGTTTTGCTTTGACTTGTCATGTCATTAATGTCAAGGTGTTCAGGAATTGAAATGCTTCCAGCACCAAGGAAAAATCCCTTTAAATAGTCAAGTTTATCGCTTTCTTCAATTGTCAAAACACTGTCGCCAAGACGATTAATTTCATAGTTTCCAGACTTTGAAAAACTGATGATTCCAAGGTCTGTTAAAATTTGTCTTCCAGTTTGGTGATCAATTGCAAGCTCGCATCTTGTTTTTTGTTTAAAATTCACATTTTGCTCGGTTTCATTAAACTTTGCTTGCGGATAGCTTTTCATAATGATTTTTTTCACAAATTCAATAAATGTTGTGTTTTCACTAGACACAGTAAAAGAAAGCCCACCACCAGATGATAGAACAAGACTTCCCGCAGATAAAATCATTCCGCACAAAAGAGCGAAGTTGTTTCCTTCGCCTGGCAAAACGCAAATTTCATTTTTAACATCTTGTGAAAAACTCATATATTTCCTTTGTTATTTTGTATTTTTATTTATAAATTTTATCAATATTTACAATTCTATCTCTTGGAATGTCATATTTCTCAATAAATTCAAGAACTCTTGAAACATTTGCAACATTATCTTTTCTATGTGCATCGGAACTTACAATAAAGTTGCAACCACTCTCAATAAGCTGTTTTGCTTCTTCTTCAGAAAAGTCAATATGTTTGTTATTAAGCTCAATAAGTGTGCCCTTTTCTTTTGCTTTTTTGCAAACTTTTTCAAGGTCAACTTTGATATATGTATTAATGTGTGAAATGATTGCAACATTATATCGATCAAGGCAGTTTAAATATGCATTTGTGTTAATTTCTTTTTGTTTTTCTGGTGCAAAAATCTTTCTAAGTGGGCAATAAATGTTGTTTATTGTTCCACGATGATATCCAACAATCAAATTATCAAGAAGTTTAATTTCGTCTTCTTTAAGGTCGATTTTGCCGTCCTTTCCAACAAGATTTGCTTCAACACCAAAATATAAATTAAGGTCGGTGTTGTTTTTCAAACCTTCAAGTTCTGACTTTGCTTTTTTAATGTTTTTTCTTTTAATTCCAAACAAATAGTGTGCTGGGCCATGGTCTGAAATTCCATATGAAGCAAGCCCTTTTTCTTCTGCACTTTTCACGTTTTCAGCAATTGTGCTTTTTCCGTGATTATTTTTGCTATATTTGCTGTGGGTATGATAATCTCCCGTTATCCTCATTGTTTTCTCCTATAATTTCAATTTCAGTTTCAAGCCATATACCAAACTTGTCAAACACCGTTTTTTGAACATGGCGAATAAGTTTTAAAATGTCTTTATATTTTGCATTTTCACTTATAATGAAGTTTGCATGCTTTTCACTTACAAATGCGTGTCCAACTTTTGCATTTTTTAGCCCGGCTTGGTCAATAAGCCTTCCCGAAAAATCACCCTGTGGGTTTGCAAACACACACCCAGCGCTGTTACCTTTCGGTTGAGATGTCATTCGCTTCTCTGTCACCTTTTTAATTGTTTCAGAAATGCTCTTTATATCTGAGAATTCAAGCTCGAAAGTAACTTTCAAAATTGTCACATTCGAATTTAAAATTTCTGTCCAATGGTTTTGCTTTTCTACACTCTGCGGATCAATTGACACTACATTTCCATTAACAAATGCCAAAATAGAAACAATTCTGTCAAAAATGTTAACACCATTTGCACCTGCATTCATCACAACCATTCCACCAACAGTTGCCGGAATTCCAAACAACTTTTCAAGTCCTGAAAGGTGATGTTTTTCGCAAAACAAGATAACTTGATTAATATTTACACCCGCCGAAACAGTAAGATAATTTTGCTTCAAAACAAAATCTTCACAAATCGACTTTGTGCAAACAAAAACCATTTTTTGTTTCTTGTCACTGATCAAAAGATTGCTCCCAGCACCAATAACTTTTGTTTTGGTTCCGCTTTCATCAAGAGTTCTTAAAACTCTAACAAATTCTTTTGTTGTTCGTGGACAAACAATTGTTGCTTTTCCACCAACTTTAAAGGTTGTAAATTCTGAAAGTTTCGCTTTTCTTACAATTTGTTTTGAAAAACAAGAGCATGTTTTCTTTTTACACATACATTCTACCCCAAATTCAAAAAAATTTCAACTTATACACATCTTTTTCCGTATTTTATGCAATTTTGCTTTTAGCACATATTATTTTGTATAAATAATGTTAAAAAGTGCTTTTAACTATAATTTTATCATCAATAACCTTTTCAAGTTCCGACAATGGCAATTGGTCATAAACCTTTGCTCCTGTCACCGAAAACATTCCAATTTTTTCAAGCAACTTTTGTTGCTTTTCTTCCAAAATAAATGCAATAAAATTTTCACAAACCTGATATTTCACCTTACTGTTTGCCAAAATTCCAAGATATTGCACAAGATCTGTGAATTCTTTTATCGGTTCATATCGAACTCCACTTTCCTTCCCAGCAATAGCTCTGTTTTCCATTCTGAAAACATCTCGCTGAGTTCCAAGAAGAATGTTAGATTTGCCAAGAACAAAACATTCATATGCCTCATATGGACTCTGCGAATTATATTTGCTGTCAACAATCCCGCTTTCAGCAAGTGACACAACACTTGATGAAACAAATTTTCTTGAAAAAGCATCAAGTGCAGATGTAAACTCACCTTTTCCAAAAGTTAAAGAATTTGTGTGGATTGTTCTTTTCTTTTTAACAGTGTCAACCGCAAGAGCAAAAGCAAGTGTTGAAAGTGCAGTTTGCGGATCCTTCCCCGCCTTATCAATTCTTTCATTTGAACTTATAAGCGAATATGCACCAGCCATTATAGGAACCGCAACAAAAGCTCCATTTTGAAGCCCCGCACTGTAAAAGTTTGGCAAAAGCGAAAGCCCAATGCTGTCATCAAGGCGATGAAACTTGCCATTAAAAAACTTGTTCATGCCCGTTCCAAAACAAACCATATCGGGATAAATTCCACTTTTCACCGAAGATACAACTTCATCTTCACTCATGTTTTGAACCATTATCAAAACACCTTTATTCTTCTTTTCAAAAAGCATTGCAACATTTTCAAGAAAGTTAGATTTCGGAAGACTTCCACCTTCAAAACTATCAATATTCCAAAGCCGCAAAATTCCCTGATATTGGGACTTTTTGCCAAAAAACTTTTCAGAAAACTCATTTCCATGCTTATCATAAAGAACTTTTGCAAGTGGAAACAAAACCAAAATCAAAATAAGCAAACACATCAAAAAGAACTTTGAAACACAAACAAAAATAAATCCCTTCTTCACTTTTCGTTTTTTCTTTTTCTCACGATTTTGCCCACCTGTTAAAGCCCCATCGTCTTTAAACATATCATTTTCTTCTTTCACATTTTCAACGTTGTTTTCTTTTTCCATATTAAACAATATGCAAAAATCCACCAAAAAATAATTTTTCACAAAACATATAAAAATTTTCCACAATAAAAAACTGCCATTCAAAAACGAACAGCAGCAGTTTTGCACATCTTTTTTTTCAATTTTGCCGTTTTAAAGCTAAGATTTGTGTTTATAAGAAAGAAATAAAAAAAGTTTTACGCAGGAGTTTATTTGCATAAATGACTGTGTAAAACTTTTTATATTTTCTGCACTTAGAAACATGAAGATTAGCTTTAAAATTATCTCTTTGAGAATTGTGGAGCCTTACGAGCTTTCTTAAGTCCATATTTCTTTCTTTCTTTCATTCTTGGGTCACGTGTCAAGAATCCAGCAGCTTTGATGTCTGCTTTATAAGCTTCGTTTGAAAGAACCAAAGCTCTTGCAATTCCATGACGGCAAGCACCAGCTTGACCTGAAAGACCGCCACCATAAACATTAACGATAACGTCATATTTATTTTCAGCGCCAACCAAAACGAGTGGTTGTTTTACAATGTTGATGAGAGTGTCAAGACCAAAATATTTTTCAACTGGTTCTTTGTTGACAACAATGTTACCTTCACCAGGCATGATTCTTACTCTAGCAATTGCTTTTTTTCTTCTTCCAGTTCCCCAGATTTGTTCTTTTTTAGATACGGTTGCTTTTTTTGCCATTACTCTTATCTCCTTCCATCAAGATTAATAAGTTCTGGATTTTGAGCTTGATGTTCATGCTCTGCACCCTTGTAAACTCTTAATTTTTTGATCATTTGTCTGCCGATACGATTTTTTGGAAGCATTCCCTTAACAGCTTCGTAAACAGCTTTGTCTGATTTTTCTCTGAGCATTTCTTTGTATTGGATTTCTTTAAGGCCGCCAATATACAAAGTGTGGTATCTATAATACTTTTGCTCCATTTTTTTACCAGTCAAAACAACTTTATCAGTATTGATAACAACAACATGGTCACCAGCATCTACGTTTGGAGTGAATTCTGGTTTATTTTTTCCACGGAGAATTGCAGCAACTTGACTTGCAAGTCTTCCAAGAGGCATATTTGTTGCGTCAACCAAATACCATTTTGTTGATTTATTTTCTGGATTGTGAATGTATGTTTTCATTATCTTTATCCTTTCCCTTTTCTGTATACTTTCCACGACTTTGCCCGAGATGTTAGACACAATCATTGAAATTTATCATACGCTTTGTTATTCTATAATAATTTATCAAATAAGTCAATAATAATTTTTATTTTTTTTGATTTTTTTCTAAAATTTTTCACCATAGTCAACCGAAAGCAAATATAGTCCACAACTTTTTACAGTTTTGCCAGCTTTTGTTCGGTCTTTAGCTTCAATTATTTTTTCCATGTCTGAAACTTGATTTCTTGAAAGCCCAATATTTATAAGCGTTCCCATTATAATTCGCACCATATTATATAAAAAACCATTGCCTGAAATTTTAAATTGATATTCATTTTCTGCAATCTTTTCAATATCAGCACTATAAATAGTTCGAACAAAATTTGTCTTCCCGCTTTTCCTTGCAACAAAACTTCTATAGTCTCGCTCACCAACAAGATATTTGCATGCTTGCTTCATTTTTTCAACATCAACTCGATCATCAACCATCAATGCATAGTTTCTTAAAAGTGGACGTTCAAATTTTGATAGATAGAACTTATAAACATATGTCTTTTTTTTCGAAGAAAAACGGGCATCAAAACTTTCATCAACCCTTTCAAGGTTCATAACCTTGACATCTTCAGGTAAATATGCATTAATGCTTTCTTGAATTTTAGGATTTTTCAACTCTTTTGGTGGGTCAAAATGCAAAACTGCACCATATGCGTGGACCCCAGCATCGGTTCTTCCCGATGCAAAAGTTTCAACTTTTTGCTGATAGATTTTTTCAAGTGCTTTTTCAATTTCACCTTGAATTGTTCGCTTTCCTGGTTGAACTTGATATCCCGAAAAATTTGTTCCGTCATATTCAATTGTGAGTTTGATTCTTTCCATTTGTTTCCTTCCAAAAAGATTATAACACACCGCCGATCGATTTGAAAATATTTTAAGCAAAAAAACATAAAGCATTTTCAAACATTTGACTTAAAATTTGTAAAAAGAATATAATTATTTTATAAATCTATAAACAAGGAAATGAAAAATGAAAAAGTTTATCACAACCGATGGAAACACTGCCTGCTCAAACATGGCATATCAACTTTCAGACATGGCGCTGATTTATCCAATCACTCCATCTTCACCAATGGCAGAAAATGTTGACACTTGTTCTGCAAAAGGCAAAACAAACATTTTTGGAGAAACCGTAAGCCTTACAGAAATGCAATCCGAAGCAGGCGCTGCAGGTGCTCTTCATGGCGCATTATCTGGCGGAAGTCTAGCAACAACCTTCACTTCTTCTCAGGGGCTTTTGCTAATGCTCCCTAACATGTATAAGATTGCTGGCGAACTTTTGCCATGCGTAATTCACGTTGCCGCTCGAACTGTTGCAACTCATGCACTTTCAATTTTCGGCGACCACAGTGACGTTATGGGTGCACGACAAACAGGATTTTGTTTTATAGCAAGCTCTTCTGTTCAAGAAGCGCAAGACATGGCACTTGTTTCACACATTGCAAGTTTGAAATCCAGCCTTCCTTTTGTTCACTTTTTTGATGGTTTCAGAACTTCACATGAAATCAACACGATTGAAGAGATTGATCAAGAAACCATAAAAGCACTTGCACCATATGAAGCAATTGCTCGTTTCAGAAATCGCGCTCTTTCCCCATCAAAACCTACCCAACGTGGAACTGCACAAAATGAAGATGTGTTCTTCCAAGCACGTGAAGCTTCAAACATTTTTTATGACAACGTTCCAAAAATTGTTGATGGTGTTTTTAAAGACTTTTACAAGGCAACCGGAAGAAAATATTCCGCTTTTGAATTTTATGGTGCAAAAGATGCCGAAACAATTGTTATTGCAATGGGCTCTGGTGCTGACACGGTGATCAAAACTGCTGAATATCTCGCATCACAAGGCAAAAAAGTTGGAGCAATCAAAGTTCGACTTTATCGCCCATTTGACAGCCGTGCACTTCTTTCAAAAATTCCTGAAACCACAAAAATCATCACAGTTCTTGACCGAACAAAAGAAAGCGGTGCAACTTTCGAACCACTTGCACTTGATGTTATCTCTGCTCTTAATGAATATGGGGTTAACATTCCAGTTCTTGGCGGGAGATATGGGCTTTCAAGCAAAGATTTCACCCCAACCGATGCTTTGGCAGTTTATGAAAACATGTATAAACGTTCACCTAAAAACCACTTTACTGTTGGAATTGAAGACGATGTTACAAACACATCTCTTGAAAGAAAACATGTTTTAGACCTTTCAAACGGCGAGATTTGTTGCAAGTTCTTCGGACTCGGATCAGACGGAACAGTTTCAGCAAACAAAAACACCGTTAAAATCATCGGTGAAGAAGCAAAATTAAATGGACAAGCCTATTTTGTTTACGATTCGAAAAAGTCTGGAAGTGTTACAACTTCACACGTTCGTTTGTCTAAAAACAAAATTATCGCACCATATCTTATTTCATCAAGCGACTTTATTGCTTGCCACAATAAGTCTTTCCTTTCAAAGTTTAATGTTCTTGAAGGAATTAAAACTGGTGGGACTTTCCTTTTAAATGCACCTTGGAGCGATGAAGAACTTGAAAAAGAACTTCCATCATCAGTTAAAAAACAAATTGCAGAAAAGAGACTTCGTTTCTATGTTATTGATGCTGAAAGCCTTGCTAATAAAGTTGGACTTGGAAGAAGAATCAACCTTATCATGCAAACTGCATTCTTCGCACTTGCAAACATTTTGCCAATGAAAACAGCAATTGAAATGATAAAATCTTCTGCTAAAAAGACTTATGCATCAAAAGGCGAACATGTTCTTCAAATGAACATGACAGCAATTGACAATGCCCTTGCCTGCCTTCATGAAGTTAAATATCCTTCTTCTTGGAAAGATGTTCAAGTTTTGCCAGAAACAAGCAAGGTTGACAATGCATATTATAAACAATATATCAAACCAATCACCATGCTTAAAGGTGACACTTTGAAGGTTTCAGACATGTCTCCAACCGGTGAAGTTCCAACTGCAACAAGCCAGTTTGAAAAACGAAATATTGCAACCGCACTTCCTTGCTGGAACAGCAAAAACTGCATTCAATGCAACATGTGTTCGCTTGTTTGCCCACATGCTTGCATTCGTCCATATCTTGTGAAATCTGGAAGCAAAGAAAGTAAAGTTGTTGGAGCAGTTCCTGCTCTTGGTGTTCCAGGCTATGACTTCAAAATGCAGGTCAGCCCAATGGATTGCACGGGTTGTGGAAACTGTGCACATGTTTGCCCCGCAAAAGACAAAGCAATTGAAATGGTTTTGCCTGAGACAATCATTGAAAACGAAAATAAAAACTATAATGTTTTAAAAGATATTGAAAATGTTCAAACAATTTTCAAAAAAGAAACAATCAAAGGAAGCCAGTTCGCTCGCCCACTCTTCGAGTTTTCTGGAGCTTGTGCTGGTTGTGGTGAAACACCATATATCAAACTTTTAACACAGCTTTATGGTGAAAAATTGATCATTGCAAATGCAACAGGTTGCTCTTCAATTTATGGCGGATCTTCCCCAACCTGCCCATATGCAAAAAACAAAAATGGACATGGCCCTGCTTGGGCAAACAGCCTTTTTGAAGACAATGCAGAATTCGGGCTTGGCCTTAAAAAATCTGCAAACAAAAATCGTGAATATCTTATTTCACAAATAAACATTGCACTTGCCGACAAATCAATTCCACTTGCACTTAGAAAAGATTTTGATTTGTGGCTTAGTCAACCACAAAAAGATGACAGCCTTGCAGAAAAAATTAGATCCATGCTTTCAAAACTCATTTCTGAAACCACAAACCAAACAATCAGAAATCTTTACAGTGTTTCTGCAAGTTTGTTTGACTCGACAGTTTGGATCATCGGTGGAGATGGCTGGGCATATGACATTGGCTTTGGCGGGCTTGACCATGTTCTCCACTCTGGCGAAAAAGTTCGAGTTTTAGTTCTTGACACTGAAGTTTATTCAAACACTGGCGGTCAAGCAAGCAAGGCAACCCCAATGGGTGCTGTTGCGAAATTCGCAGCTGGCGGAAAAACAACACAGAAAAAAGACCTTGGTGCAATTGCAATGAACTATCCAAATGTATATGTTGCCTCTGTTTCAATGGGTGCATCAATGCAACAAACAATCACAGCATTAAAAGAAGCAGAAGAATTTGACGGGCCTTCACTTGTCATTGCCTATTGTCCTTGCATCAACCACGGAACAGACATGTCAACCGCTCAAGAGCAAGAAAAAAATGCTGTTTTGTCAGGATATTGGAACTTATATCGTTATAATCCACAAACTGGACTTGTGAACGACCCACCATTTGCAAACATGGCATATGCCGATTTCATCAAAACTCAATCTCGCTATTTCACACTTGCAAAAAACAATCCAGAAACTGCAAACCGACTTTTCACAGCAGCTGAAAACTATGCAAAAAATCGCTATCAAAAATATGTAAAATTCGCTCAAAAATAATCATAAAAAATAATAAAAGATTCACAAAAAAACGCTGGGAAATTTTCTCAGTGTTTTTTATTTTTTTAAAACTATTCTTTATGAATGCCATTATAAATTTCAATGGCTTTAGCTTCTGAAATTCCTTCGATTTCAGCGAAGGCTTCAGGCGGTGCATTAAAGATGTTTTCTTTCGTTTTAAAGTGTTTCCAAATCTTTTCGCTTGTTGTCTTTCCAATGCCCGGAATTTCCTGCAAAAAGCTTGTTAAACTTTGCCCACGAAGGTTTCTGTGATAAAGAACCGCAAAACAGTGAGACTCATCACGAACACGTTGCAAAAGACGAAGTGCATAGTTATTTTTTTCAAGACGAATCGGAACTGAAGACGATGTTGTGAAAATTTCTTCATCTTGTTTTGCAAGGCTGACAACCGGAATGTCCATGTTAAACTCGTTGATAATTTCTTTAACACTATGAAGTTGCCCAAGTCCACCATCAATCAAAATAAGGTCGGGTTTTGTGTCAAGATTTTTCTGACCATCTTTCAAACTTTGAAGCCTGCGTTTCAAAGTTTCTTGCAAACATGCAAAGTCGTTTGCGCCTTCAACTGTTTTGATTTTAAACTTGCGATATTCTTTTTTTGCAGGTTCGCCATTTTCAAAAACAACCATGCTTGCAACATTGTTTGTTCCACTGATGTTTGAAATGTCATAACCTTCTATGCGATAAATTTTATCAAGTTTCAAAATTTCTGAAAGCTCTTTAAGTGCATCGGTTGTAAGTTTTTTATGACGTTCAAATTTGTCACGAGAAGCAAACACAAAGTTCTCGGCATTTTTAACCGAATTGTCAACAAGTTTTCGCTTTGTTCCCTTTTCAGGAAACAATACTTTAACATTTTTGCCAAATTTCTCATATAAAAAGTTTTCGATAAGTGATCCACTTTCTTTCATATATTCTTCAAGCAAAATCTCACGTGGAAGATCTTGCGCTTCAACATAATATGATGAAATGAAACTTTGCAAAATTTCCGACTTTTCACCAACAACTTCTTCATCGGGGAAATTAAATTGCCCAATATTCTTTCCTGCTCTGATTTTCATCACATTAACAGCAGAAAGCTCATCAGATGAGGCAAGTGTGAAAACATCAATGTTTGAAGAACTTGTAAGAGTTGTAATGATCTGTGCATCAAGAATATCAAGAGCTGAAAGCAAATTTTTAACTTCCAATGCCTCTTCAAATCGCATTTGACTTGCAAGTGACTTCATTTTCTCTTCAAGTTGAATTTTAATGTCCTTGTTGTCACCATTCAAAAAGTTTATGATTTTTTGAATGTTATCAAGATATTCTTTTTCACGTTCTGGGAAAGCACACGGTGCCAAACAGTTCCCAATCTCACCATGAAGACATGGCCGCTTCGCTGGCTTTTTGCCATCAAAATTTGTGTTGCACCAACGAATTGGATATGCCCATTTAATAAGTCCCATCATCTCGCTTATACGAATGCCTGTCACATATGGTCCAAACAAAAGCGAGCCATCACGTTTAGGACGCCTTGCAACCATTACTCGTGGATATTTTTCTTTCATATTGATTTTGATAAACGGAAAAGATTTATCATCTTTAAGCAAAATGTTATATCGTGGTTTATATTTGTGAATAAGATTGCTTTCAAGTGAAAAAGCATCTTGTTCGCTGTTTGTTAAGATATATTCAAAATCTTCAACATTTGAAACAAGAGCATATGTTTTTTGAGTTTTCTGGCTAGAGTCAAAATAGGTTTTAACCCTGTTTTTAAGTTTTTTTGCTTTTCCAACATAGATAACTTTACCAGTTTTATCGTGCATGATATAAACACCAGGCGATGCTGGCAAAAGTTTCACTTTTTCTTTTATCTTTTCACTTACCATATTTTTATTATATCATATTTTAAAAATTTTGAAACTATTTTGCTGTTTTTATTTAAAAAGAAAAGCGCTTCAAACGAAGTGCTTTTTTATTTTACATATTCAAGTATAACCTTGCCTTTAAGCAAAGTTTACAGCCTAATTGTCAGAGTTTGCAGCAAGGAGTTGTTGTTGACGTGCAATTTGAAGAGCTTCTATCATTTCATCAATATAACCATTCATGAACGAGTCAAGCGAATAAAGTGTCAAGTTTATTCTGTGGTCTGTGACACGGTTTTGTGGAAAGTTATATGTTCTGATTTTTTCAGATCGATCTCCTGTTCCAACTTGTGAACGACGAGCTTCAGCATATTCTTTGTCAGCTTGTGATTGATAGAAATCATAAAGTTTTGCTTTAAGCCAGTTCATTGCTTTTTCACGGTTTTTAATTTGCGAACGTTCGTCTTGACAAGCAACAACAATTCCAGTTGGAAGGTGTGTGATTCGAATTGCAGATTCAGTTTTGTTAACATGTTGTCCACCAGCGCCACCAGAACAATATGTATCAATTTGAAGATCTTTTTCATTAATATCAATTTCAACATTTGTTGCTTCTGGCAAAACTGCAACAGTTGCTGTTGAAGTGTGAACACGTCCTTGACTTTCAGTTTCTGGAACACGTTGAACACGATGAACACCACTTTCAAAACGAAGTTTTGCAAAAGCTCCCTTTCCCTTCACCATGAAAGAAGCTTCTTTAATTCCACCAGCTTCGGTATAGTTTCCGTCAAGTTCTTCAATTGTGAAACCATGACGTTGTGCAAACAATCCATACATTCTTTTAAGCTCAGCACCAAAAAGACCAGCTTCGTCACCGCCAGCACCCGCACGAATTTCAACAATAACGTTCTTTTCGTCGTTTTCATCTTTTGGAAGAAGCATGATTTTAAGCTCTTTTTCAATTTCTGACATCTTTTCTTTTGCAATATGAAATTCTTCATCAAGCATTGCAATCATGTCTTTATCAGTTTCAGTTTTCTTCATTTCTTCTGCATCATGAAAATCACGCTCGGCTGACAAATATTCATCATATTTTTCAATGATTGGTGCAAGGTCGGCATGTTCTTTTGCAACTTTTTGATAGTGTTTTGTGTCGTTATAAATGCTTGGGTCTGCAAGAGTTTCATTAAGCTCTTTAAGTTTAAGCTTAAGTTGTTTCAATTTCTCAAACATTGTTTTCTCCTTTCCTTGATGCAGAAACCATGCGATCTTTGCCTTCAAGGTCTTTATAAATTTTTATATTTTCAAAATCTTTTCCAAGCAGTCTTTTTACTTGTTCTGCCTGCAAATATCCAATTTCAAAATAAATTTCGCCATTTTTTGTTAAGTGCTTTGTTGCTTGATTAATGATTCTTTCATAAATTTCAAGCCCATTATTTTCTGCAACAAGTGCAAGTTTTGGCTCAAAATTTTTCACATCAATATCAAGTGTTTGAAATTCTTTTTCAGAAATATATGGTGGATTGGAAACAATTTTATCAAATACTCTGTTTTCAAGATTTTCAAACAAATCTGAAAGCACAAATTCAACGTTTGCTCCAAGTTTTTTTGCATTTTCTTTTGCAACTGAAAGTGCTTTTTCTGAAATATCAACCGCTGTAACTTTTGCATTTGACTCTTTAGCAAGAACAATTGCAATTGCACCACTTCCCGTTCCAATATCAAGAACACTTTCCCCGTTTTTAATATTTTTCAAAACAAGACTTACAAGTTCTTCAGTTTCAGGACGTGGAACAAGCACATTTTCATTCACATTAAACAAATAGCCATAAAAATCGGCATTTTTTGCAATATATGCAAGCGGTTTATGTGTTTTTCGCTGTTCCAAAAACTCTAAAATGCGAGCCTCTTCTTCACAAGAAAGTTCTCTTGTGCTGTGTGATGCCGTGCGGTTTTCTCCAATTGCAAGAGCAACAAGCCACTCAGCTTCGGCACTATCGCAAATATTGACACTTTCAAGCTCTTTTTTAACCCTTTCTAAGATTTGATAAACTTTCATTTTTCCACCATAAAATAAAAATTGTGCGTTTAGTTTTTGCTCGTTTTCTCTTGCAAAAAATTTAAACACACAATAAAAAGTGCAAGAAAAAATCTTGCACCACTAAAAAATAGCTACTTTTGGTTATTGTAACGTTTGTTGAACTTATCAACTCTTCCGCCAGCGTCAACAATTTTTTGTGCGCCAGTAAAGTATGGGTGACATTTGTTGCAAATATCAACTTTAATTTCATCACCTTTCTTAGTTGAACCTGTTTTGAAAGTTTCGCCACAAGCACAAGTAACTGTAACTTCATGATATTCTGGATGTATGTTCTGTTTCATTGTTAAACCCTCTTTTTCTTAGTTTGCATGGCACATTATAATATGAAAAGTCCGCCATGTCAAGCATTTTTTTGATTTTAGAAAGGTCGATTTATCAAACTCCACTATTCAATTGTTTCTGGAGCACAAAAAACATAACTATCAAAGCTTCCTTCGTGCATTGTTTCAACAATGCTTGCTTGACTTGGAATGTCATAATATGCAACTTGATTTATAAACATTTGCCAATTCCCCCTTAAAAATAGTGTTTATAAATCAATGCAAAAATATGCACTAAAAAAGAGCCAAGCATATGCTTCGGCTCTTTAACATTATCTTTTTTCAACACCAAGAGTGATTTTTTCGCCATTAATATCGTTCTCTTTAACAAATCCCTTTGTTTTTCCCAAAACAAGAGCATCTGCCAAAGTGTCTTTTTTGATTTCATTTTCATATTTCTTTGCAAAATCTGAAAATTCTTTGCCCGCATTAAGATAAATTGTAATGTGGTCAGCAACATCAAAATCAGCTTCTTTTCTTTGTGATTGAATTTTTGAAACAAGCTCACGAACGTTTCCAAGTTCAACAAGTTTATCTGTCAATGTTGTGTCCAAAATTGCAGTTATTCCGTTTGCAGACTCGCTCACAAACCCTGGTTTTGAAATTGGTTCAATAAGCAAATCATCTTTTGAAACTTCCTGATCGCCACTTGCAAGGTGAAGAACAACAGTTCCCTTTTCAAGTGCGGTTTCTGCAATTTCAGTGTTATCTGCACAGGCGAGATAATTTCTCACTTCATTGATTCCCTTTCCAAGTTTAGGTCCAAGGGTTTTAAGATTTGGTTTAACATTATAGTTCAAAAATTCTTTTGCATCTTTCTTGAATTCAACCTTCAAAATATTAAGTTCGTCTTTAATAAGATCGATCATTTCGTTTGTTAAATGAAGGTTTCTTACTGATGCAATGATCATTTCTGAAAGTGGTTGACGGTTTTTCATGTTGCTTGCATTTCTTGCACTTCTTCCAAGAACAACAATTTCAAGCAAGCTTTCCATTTCTTCGTTCAACTTTTCATCAATAAGGTTTCTATCTGCCTTTGGATATGAGCACATATGAATTGAAAGTGGAGCAGTTTTATCAACACTTCTTACAAGGTTTTGATAAACATATTCTGTAAATTCAGGAACAAATGGACTCATCACTTTCAAAAGGTTAACAAGAACATAATAAAGTGTTGCAAATGCAGCAGTTTTATCTTGATTTTCACCATGTGCCCAGAATCTTTCACGGCTTCTTCTTACATACCAGTTAGACAAGCTGTCAACAAAATCAGCAATAAGACGTGCAGGCTCGCAAGAAACATAGTTGTCAAGATAATCAGTAACCTTGAGAACAAGCGAGTTAAGTTCGGAAATGATCCACTTGTCCATAAGGGTTAAATTGCATTTTGAAAGGTCAACTTTTGTTGGGTCAAATTTATCAATTTCGGCATAAAGAACATAGAAGGCATATGTGTTCCAAAGAGTTCCGAGAGTCTTTCTTTGATAGTCCTCCATTGTTTCTTTCTTAAAGTTTGTTGAAAGCCAAGGAGCATTTGAAATATAGAAATACCAACGAACGGCATCTGAACCTTGATTGTCAAAAACTTCCCAAGGAGTTACAACGTTTCCAATGCTTTTGCTCATTTTCTTTCCGAACTCGTCATTAACAAGTCCAAGAGGCAAAACACGTTTATATGGTGCTTTGCCAAAAAGCAAAGTGTTAATTGCAAGAAGTGTATAGAACCAGCCACGAGTTTGATCCATTCCTTCACTTACAAATTCTGATGGGAAAGTTTTTTCAAACAATTCTTTGTTTTCAAAAGGATAATGAAGCTCTGCAAAAGGCATCGAGCCGCTGTCATACCAACAGTCGATAACTTCAGGAACACGATGCATCTCTTTCCCACACTTTTCACATTTGATTGTAACATTATCAACAAATGGCTTATGAAGGTCAACTTTTGCATCTTTTGGAAGGTTTCCAAGTCTTTTAAGTTCTTCAATGCTTCCAATTGCATGTTCATGTCCGCACTCGCAAGTCCAAATTGGAAGTGGAGTTCCCCAATAACGTTTTCTGCCAAGGTCCCAGTCGATAAGATTCTTTAAAAATCCTCCCATTCTTCCAGTTCCAATGTTTTCAGGACGCCAGTCAACTTTTTCGTTGTTTTCAATAAGTTTATCTTTAATTTTTGTTGTCGCAATAAACCAGCTTGCCCCAGCGTAATATAAAAGTGGAGTTCCACAACGCCAACAGAAAGGATAGCTGTGCTCATACATCATTTCACGAACAAGTTTCTTTTCTTCTTTAAGTTTTTTAATGATAAGTGGATCGGCGTCTTTTGCAAAAATTCCAGCAAATTCTCCACATTCTTTTGAAAGGCAACCTTTCTCATCGATAAGTTGAACAAAAGGAAGGTTATATTTTTTTCCAACTTCGCTGTCATCTTCACCAAAAGCAGGTGCAATGTGAACAATTCCAGTTCCGTCTGAAAGTGTTACATAGTCTGCACAAGTAACATACCATGCTTTATCACGATATTTATCATATACATAGTCGAAAAGCGGCTCATATTTTTCACCTTCAAAGTCTTTTCCTTTCTTCTTTTCAACAATTTCATATTCGCCATCTTTGAAAAGAGAATGAATCAAAGCTTCGGCCATGATATAATATTCATCACCATCACGAAGTTTTACATATGTTTCTTTTGGATTCATTGCAAGAGCAACGTTAGATGGAAGGGTCCAAGGAGTTGTTGTCCAAGCAAGGAAATATGTGTTTTCTTCGCCAAGTTTTTTGAAACGAACAAACACAGATTTTTCTTTAACATCTTTATATCCCTGAGCAACTTCATGGCTTGAAAGCGATGTCGCACAACGTGGACAATATGGACGAATTCTGTAACCTTTATAAAGATATCCTTTTTTGTGAAGTTCAGACAAACTCCACCAAACACTTTCAATATAGTTTGTGTCATAAGTAATATATGGGTGTTCACTGTCAACAGTATATCCCATTCTGTCAGAGAACTTTTCCCACATGTCTTTATAAAGCCAAACATTTTCTTTGCATTTTGCAATGAATGGTTCAACACCGAATTTTTCAATGTCTTGTTTTCCAGTTGACCCAATTTGTTTTTCAACTTCAAGTTCAACAGGAAGACCATGTGTGTCCCACCCTGCTTTTCTCATTACATTTTCACCAAGCATTGTGTGATAGCGTAAAAACAAGTCTTTAATTGTTCTTGTCAAAACGTGACCAATGTGTGGTTTTCCATTTGCTGTTGGTGGCCCTTCATAAAAAGAATAGAGCTTGCCATTTTCATTTTGCTTCATAATCTTTTTAAGAACATCATTTTTCTGCCAAAATTCAACAACTTCTTTTTCGTGGTCAACAAAGTTAAGTTTCGCATCAACCTTTTTATACATGTTTTTTCCTCCTATAAAACAAAAAGTGCCCTAAACCATTGCAAAAAACGGTTTAAGACACATCGTTTACCATTCACAATTTCTTTCGCACCAACATGCGATTCTTCTATAACGGGAATTCCCGGAGAAGCTTACTTTGTTCAGCTTTCTGCTCAAAAGGTGATACCTTTTTGCCTTGCCTGTTGTTTTCACCACCCACAACATCTCTCTATAGCTTCCTAGCAAAAAAGCGTGTCCTTTTTCAAACGCATTTATATATTGTAGTTTTATGATAAACCAATCTTAAATTTTTGTCAAGAATTTTTCATTTTTTATAAACTTTTTCAAACCCCGAATATCTTTTCAAAACAAACGGCAAAAAACTTTCAATGTCACCTGCCCCAAGAACAAGCAACATATCACCAGGCTTAAGTTTTGGAAAAACATATTTAAGCATGCTTAAATAATCGCAAAAAGAAACAGCTTTTTGTCCAACTTTTAAAATTTCTTTTGCCAAAGCATCTTGATCAAGCCCTTCTTCTGGTTTTTCTCTTGCACTATACGTTTTATAAACCAAAACTTCTTTTGCACCACAAAAACATGTTTTAAACTCTTTTAAAAGAAGCTTTGTTCGTGAAAAAGTGTGCGGTTGAAAAATGACAAAAACATCACCTTTTGCAACTTCTTTTGCAAGAGCAATTGTCGCCTTTATCTCTGTTGGGTGGTGTGCATAGTCATGAACAAGAGCAGTTCCGAAAAGTTCGCCATAGTTTTCAAAACGTCTTGCCGCTCCTAAAAACTCTTTAAGTGATTTTTGAATCACACTAAAATCAACATTTTCTTCAAGTGCGCAGCAAACTGCAGAAAGCGAATTTAAAACATTGTGCTTTCCATATGTTCCAAGTTGAATTTTGCCAAGATTTTTTCCAAGAAGATAGCAATCATATTCAAACTTTCCAGGCAAATATTCATTGATGTTTTTTGCACAAACAACTCCGTTTCCACAAGCAGAAAAACCAATATTTCTGTGATCAAATTTCATGCAAGCATTTTTATCGTCTGCATTATAAACAACAATTCCACCATCTTTTGTATTTTTTGCAAATTTATTAAACGATTTTTTAATGTTAGAAAAGGTTTTGAAATAATCAAGATGGTCTTTTTGCACATTCAAAATTATTGAAACGTCACTTTCAAGTTCCAGAAAGCTATCAACATATTCACATGCCTCGGTAATGAAATAATCGCCAGAACCAACCCTCACATTCTTATCAATAAAAGAAAGGTTTCCACCAACGTGGACAGTTGGGTCCTTGCCTGCATCACAAAAAATTTTCGCAATCATGCCCGTTGTTGTAGTTTTTCCATGACTTCCTGAAACTGATATCACTTTTTTAAAAGTTCTTGCAATTTTTCCAAGCATTTGTGCCCGAGATAAAATAGTTTTGTTCAAGCTTTTTGCAAGCAAAAGTTCCTTGTCGTCATATTTTATTGCAGCGCTCACAACAATAATGTCTGCATCTTTAATGTGTTCTGACACACCATCAATAGTAACATCAATTCCCGCCGCCTCAAGCCTTTCTGTCTCTTTGCTTTTGACCTTGTCTGAGCCCGAAACAATGTTCCCCCTATTTTTCAAAATAAGTGCAAGTGCACTTTGTGAAATTCCGCCAATGCCAAGAAAATGAATTTTTTTGTTTTCCATATTACAATATATGCTTTTATGGATAAAAAATCGCACACTTTTTGTCAAACACCATGTTGTTCATGGTTGTTTTCAAATTTTGCACAAAAAAAATACTAAATCGAAATGACTTAGTATTTTAGCACCATTATGAAATGAAGCAATTATTCTTGTGTTTTTTTAGCTTGTTCAAAAGCTTCCAAAACAACTTTAATAAATTGTTCTCTTGTTTCAGTGTTGATTGGGTGAACGATGTCTTTGAATTTGCCATCAGGATCTTTTCTGCTTGGCATTGCAACAAAATAACCTTCGTCCCCATTGAGTTCGATAACTTTGATGTCGTGAACAACAAAGCAGTTATCAATTGTCAATGAAACACTTGCCTTAATTCTGCTTGATTCGTTTTTTACGAGTCTTACTCTAACGTCTGAAATTTTCATGTTTTTGCTCCCTTTTTTCTTTGTGCCAAAATCTAGTTTGGTTAATATAATTCTATAATATACACAAATAAAAAGCAAACGATTTTAGGCAATATTTCACTTTTTATTCAAATTCGACTGTTTATTTGAAAACAACTTTCAAATGAATTTTCTTTCCTTTCTTCACAATTACTGGTTTATCGGTTGAAACAATCATGTTAACATCTTCAACTTTGTTGTCATCAAGTGAAATTCCACCTTGAGCAATAAGTCTTCTTGCCTCTCCATTTGAAGCAGTAATTCCAACAGCTGTTGCAAGTGATAAAACTCCAATTCCGTTTGGATATTCAGCTTTTGAAAGTTCAACAGTTTTCATGTTATCACTGTCACCCTTTCCACCAAAAATGTCTTCTGCTGTTTTTTGAGCAATTCGAGCATTTTCTTCACCATGAATAAGCGTTGTAACGGTGAAAGCCATAAGTTTTTTAGCTTCACGAATATCTTTTTCGCAAACCGCTTTAATTTCATCTGTTGGCATGTCAGAGAACCATCGAAGAACAGTTGCAACATCTTGGTCGTCAACATTCATGAAATATTGATAGAAATCATAAACCGAAGTTTTCCCTTCATCAACCCAAAGAGCACCACCAGTTGTTTTGCCCATTTTTTCGCCCTTACTGTTAAGCAAAAGTGGAGTTGTCATAACATCAATTGGTGTGTTTTTCTTTTTACGCATAAGTTCAACACCTGCGCACATATTTCCCCATTGGTCTGAACCACCAATTTGCAAAACGCAGCCATATTTTTCATTAAGATATTCAAAATCATATGCTTGAATTGGCATATATCCCATTTCAAGAAAAGTGAGTCCGCCAGTTGCAAGACGTTTTTTATATGCTTCTGCAGAAAGCATAACATTAACGTTGAAATAGGTTCCAACATCACGCAAAAAGTCAACATATGAATATTTGCTCATCCATTCTGCATTGCTAACAATTCTTGCAGGATTTTCGCCATCAGTTTTGATGAACTTTTTAGCAAGATTTTTAATATTTTCAAGGTTGCTTTCAACTTTTTGTTTTTCAAGCATATTTCTCATATCGGTTCTGCCAGATGGGTCGCCAATCATTGCAGTTGCACCACCAATAACCAAAATTCCATGGTGACCTGCTTCTTGCAAATATCTGAAAGTTCTGAGTGAGCAAAGATGTCCCAAATGAATTGCATCTGCTGTTGGGTCAATTCCAAGATAGAAAGTCATTGGCTTTCCATTTAAAAGTTCTTTAAGTTTCTTTTCGTCGGTTGTTTGATAAATAAGACCACGGCCCTTTAAAAAGTCATATAAGTCTAATCCGTGAATTTTCATATAGTTTTCTCCTTTATGTTTTATATAATTTACCACACTTTTTTGTTTAAGTAAACAATTAATAAAATTTTTATGTCATTTTTCTAATTGTCGCCAAAATTGTCCGAGCCTTCAGCATTTTCTACACTTTCAGCAACACTTTCTTGCTTCAATTCTGTTTCAGCTGGCAAAACATTTTCAAGCGAATATTTACATTCTTCTTTTTCCATTTTTGAAAGCATAATTGCCATTACTGGCATCATTGCTGCACAAACCACAAGGCAAATTTTAATTCCAAGAAGGTCAAGTGTAAGCCCCAAAACAAGCATAAGTGAATATGTCACAATTCTTGAAATTGTAAATTGAAGTTCAATAATACAATTGTGTTCGGCAATGTCTGAATAGTGACCAGTTTTCTTTATAACAAGGTTTCTTTCAATATCAATTCCGTTTGCTAAAATGTTAAGGCAAATTGCATCAAAAATTGTATAAACAATATAAGTCCATTTATTCATGAAAAGAGTGAATCCCACAATTGATAAAACAAGAAGAATGCTGAGAGACAAATATAGTGGAGTTCTTGATCCTTCTTTTGTGAACCTTTTGAACAATATTAAACTTACAATTGAAACAATCGCACTTATAGATGTGAAGATTCCAAGTTTAAAGTTTGTTTTGAAAGTGTAAATTGTAATGATTGAAAACAATGTTGAAAAAATTGTTTTGAAACCATAGAGCCATGAAACGTTATAAACTCTCTTAATTCGAACCATGTCTTCATTTTTTCTTTTAAGAGATTTTAAATATGCGAAAAAGTCAAATGAAGAATTTTCTGGTCGTTTAGATTTGATCAAAAACGTAACACCAAGTTGAATTATAATGATTACAAGAACATATATTGCCGTTACATAGAAAGTTGACGAGTCAATCAAAAATCCCATTAAAATTGGAAAAACAACCCTGACAACTTTGTCCAAAACTAAACACAAAGTTGAATAGTGTGACATTGTTCTTCGTGGAACCATCTCCCCTTTCAAAACGTTATATGCTGCATGAAACACACCTTCTGAAAGACCATAAAGAGCACCAGCCAAAACAACATATTTTGAAAGCTCTTTTCCAACAAAAATAACCATCACAATAAAAAGTCCATAAAGCAAAATTCCAAGACGATATATCCAAACTCTGCTTGTGCGATCAACAACATAGCTCATTGCAAAATATGAAATTCCAAAAACTGCAAACTGAGTGATGAAATAAATTGCAATTGAAACAATCGACTTTGATAGTGGATTTTCTGCATTTACACTTACAATATATGAAATCAGAAAGGTTGAAGCAAAAATGCTTACAATCACAAAAAGCATGTGGCTGATTTGAAGCCCTATTGATGCCTTGTCAACTTTCTTTAAACCTTCTATGCTTGGTGAATATTGATATGCCATTTTGCTTCCTTTTATCATTTAATAACAGCAGTTTAACACATAAAGAAAAAAATCACAAACCAAAACAGCAAAATACATCACTTTTTTGCATTTTTGTTTGCCAACAAGCAAAAATATGTTATAATGATATCAGAAAAATTAAGGAGAATTTCTATGGGCTTTATCAAAACCAACCTTTTAAAAACAATTGAATGGACAGACAATTCTAAAAACACTGTTCTTTATAAATTCCCAATGGACGGAAGAGAAATTCAATATGGGTCAAAACTCACTGTTCGTGAATCACAAGTTGCAATTTTCATGAATAAAGGAAAAATTGCCGATGTTTTCGGACCTGGCATGCACCTTTTAAAAACAAGCAACCTTCCTATTTTGTCACAACTTCTTGCTTGGCCATATGGTTTTAAATCACCTTTCCTTGCAGATGTTTTCTTTGTTAACACAAAACAATTCACTGCTCAAAAATGGGGCACAGCAACACCAATCACAATGCGTGATAAAGAGTTCGGAAGCATTCGAGTTCGTGGATTTGGTTCATATGCATTCAGAGTAACCGACCCTGCCCTTTTCCTTAAAGAAATTGCAGGAACTTCTTCAACTTTTACAACTGATGATGTTACAGGATTTTTAAGAAGCCATCTTGTTTCTTCAATTTCAGATACAATTGCAGAAGCAAAAATCAGTGCACTTGATATGGCAAGCAACCTTAACGAATTTTCACAAACCGCCCTTGAAAATGCAAAAGAAACATTTGAAGAAATTGGTTTAACACTCACAAAACTTATTGTTGAAAGCCTTTCATTCCCAGAAGAAGTTGAAAAGGCAATTGATGCAAGAACCTCTGTTGGTGTAATGGGCGACAAGATGGACGATTTCGTTAAATATCAATCTGCAAAAGCTGTTCGTGACATGGCAAACAATCCATCTGGAAGCGGTGTTGGAGCAAATATTGGTGCTGGCCTTGCACTTGGCGAAATTATTCGTGAATCAATTTCAAACAAAAAAGCCCCAAAAGAAGTTACAATTTGCCCAGCTTGCAAAAGCGAAAACAAAAAATCTGCAAAATTCTGCAGTGAATGTGGCAAAAAACTTGCAGGTGCTGGAGTTTGCCCAAAGTGTGGAACTAAAGTTTCAGCAAAAGCAAAATTCTGCCCTGAATGCGGAACAAAAATTTAAAAAATTAAAAAAAAGAAAATCACCAAAAATTTGGTGATTTTTTCATGCAAATTTTTTTATTTTTATTGCTTATTTTTCTATCATTCTTCCCTGCTATTATACAAAATAAAAAAGCAATCATGTTCTTCTATTTTTGCTATAAAATGTAAAAAACAAAATAAAAAAAGAGCAAAATTGCTCTTTTAAACTTTAAGTGATAAATATTTTTCAAGGTCAAACAAGTTCCATGCTTTCAAGTTTTCTGGTGGATATGCTCTAAAAACCATTGTGTCACCAGTTGTTGGGTGCTTGAAACGAAGCTCAACTGCAAACAAATTAAGGTTTGCCTTTGGCATGTCTTTGCCATATTTTTGATCGCCATAAATTGGGTTTCCAATTGTTGCAAGTTGAACTCGAATTTGATGTCCTCTTCCGGTTTGAAGTTTAACCTTCAAAAGTGCAAAGCCTTCTTTTTCTTCCAAAACTGTATAGTCAAGCTCTGCACGTTTTGCACCAGTTGTTGACATTGGAACAACTTTAACAATGTTGTTTCTTTCATCTTTAAGCAAATAGTTCACAAGTTTTGTTTGTTTGATTTTTGGAGAGCCAACGGTCACAGCAAAATATGTTTTTTCTGCTTCTTTATTCTTAAATTGTTCAGTAAGGCGTGCCGCTGCTTTGCTTGTTTTTGCAAAAACCATGACACCACCAGTCGGACGATCAAGTCTGTGGACAAGCCCAACATAAACATTTCCTGGCTTATTATATTTTTCTTTGATATATTCTTTCACCATTGAAAGCATGTCTTTGTCTCCCGACTCGTCAGCTTGTGATGGCACGTTTTGTGGTTTTAAAACAACAATAACATGATTGTCTTCATATAAAATTTCCATTAGTTTTCTCCTGTAAAAATTCCAGATGTTCCACAAGGAAGCAAAACACCTTTTTCATCTGTTGGAAGACAAAGTTCATATGCTCTTGACTTCCCTTTTCTGCCGGCAAGTGCTTTGTTAAGAATATTTTCAAGAACAGTTGCTCCAAGCCCGGTTGTATAGCTGTTTATAAGCACAAAAAGTGGTTTATCTGACAAAACTTTTGTTGCAAGGCACACAAAATCATAAAGATTGTCTTCAAGTTTCCAAACTTCTCCGTTTGCTCCACGACCATATGATGGCGGATCCATTATAATGGCATCATAGAAATGTCCACGTTTAATTTCTCTTTCAATAAACTTTCTGCAATCGTCAACAATATAACGAACTGGAGCAGTTTCAAGCCCTGAAAGTTTAATGTTTTCTTTGCAACGTTCAACCATGTTTTTTGCAGCATCAACATGGCACACACTTGCCCCAGCACTTGCACAAGCAACTGTTGCCCCGCCAGTGTATGCAAACAAGTTTAAAACATTGATTGGTCGATTTGCAGATTTGATAAGTTTTATCATTTGATCCCAATTATAAGCTTGTTCTGGGAAAAGCCCCGTGTGTTTAAAGCCCATTGGTTTAACCAAGAACTTCATGTTTTTATAAGCAACAATCCATTCTTCTGGCATCTTTTTAAGTTTTTCCCATGCTCCACCACCAGTGTTTGTTCTGTGATAGTGTGCATTAAGTTTTGGTTCTTTTGAAAGATCACGTTCTGCTTTCCAAATGATTTGTGGGTCTGGACGAAGAAGAACAACATTTCCCCACCTTTCAAGTTTTTCCCCGTTTCCGGTTGCAATTATTTCATAATCTTTCCATTCGTTTGCAATTTCCATTTATTTTCCCTTAATAGTTATCAAGAATTGTTTGCATATCAATTGTGTCACTTGTGACAACAACACCAATTGGTTGCTCATTATAGTTTCCATTTTTTGTGATTATCACAACCGACAATTTACGATTTGATTGAAAAAGATAAAGAACACCGTCAATTGTTGTTTGAGAAGACACAACTTCATATGTATGATTGCTTTGACTAAGGTCAAGAGCTTCAGAAACTGGAAGAGCAGACAAGTCGTCAAGATCAACCCCAGCAGAAACCCCAGCGCCAAGAGCTTCAACAATCATTTTACGATTTATCACACCAACAAGTGTTCCATTGCTATAAACTGGGACAACTGAATATCCAGTTTGAAACATCTGTTTCAAAACTTCTGAAAGTTTTGTTCCAGCATCAACAATGAAAACCGAACGATTTGCGACTGTATCCATCACACGTGGAGGTGTGCAAATCAGTCTTGCAATTGACTCTATTTTTTCAACAACATTTGTGTTTGGCTCGGCAATTGTTTCTTCACTGTCATTGTGGACAATTGCATTTCTAAGCCTGCCATATTCAATAATATCATCTTCATATTTTCTGATCACTGAATTTACAGATGCAACTTTTCGCACACAATCAGAAAAGTTCACTGCAGGTTTGATATTATAAATTTCACGCATGCCTTTGTCAAGACGGTTATAAGCTTCGATAAATCTTTTTGCATTAGATACCATGTTTTTCCCCTTATATATTTATATATTATCACGACTATTATATTCAAGTCAAATATTGTTTGGGCAAAAAACTCACTATTCACCATCTATAATGATATTTTTGCACAAAAAATCTAAAAATAGTCTAAAAAAATGCAAACAATAGCAACAAAACATAAACTTTGCCTTGCGTTTTTAATAAAAATGATATATAATTTCCTTGTGTTGCACTAGGTGGGGAACTAGCGGTGCCCTTATCCTGAGATCCGCTACAGCAGGGCTGAATGCATTTCTCGGCATAGTGCATGGAAGGTTGCGGATAGCAAGCGGTGATGATATTAAGGTCTTGTGCAATGGTCATTTGTGAACCGTGTCAGAGCTTAGCGGCAGCAGCACTAAGCAAACTCGGCCATGTGCCACAAGGTAGCTTTAAAGGAGCTGGCTACTGTCTTTCCACTTCGGTGTGTTATGACAAAAAATGATGTGCAACACATTTTTTTTAAAAATCAAGCCTAGACGATTGTCCAGGCTTTTTGTTTGCATTTTTCAAAACTACAAGTTTGATTCCTCTATTCTAAAATAAAAAGCCAGGCAAAAGCCTGGCTTAAAATTTGTTTAATTATTTTTTTGCGTTTTCGATATATTTCACCAAATCTCCAACTGTAACAATTTCAGGAATTGCTTCATCTGGGATAGAAATGTTGAATTCATCTTCAAGACTCATTAAAATTTCAACAAGATCAAGTGAGTCTGCACCAAGATCAGATGCAATGTTTGTGCTTGGAGTGATTTTAGCTTTGTCAACTCTAAGAGTGTTAGCCAAAATTTCAACAACTTTATTTTCTACCATAATACCCTCCAAATTTAATTATGCTATAATTATAACTTTCTTTGCCAACAATGGCAAGTATTTTGAAAAATTTTATCTATACCAGTCTTGACTATCTGCAGCAACTGAATTTTTGATTTTAAGGTTTAATGTTTTTTCAACATTTCCACGTTTGATTTTGAAAGCCACGGTGTCTCCAACTGAAAGGTTGAATATGTGATCTTCCAAACTATAAAGGTTTCTCATTGAAACATCGGTTGTTTCACCATATGAGAATGAAACAATTTCATCACCAACTTCAAAACCTGCAAGTTCACCAGCAGAGCCTTCTGTGATTTCTTTAACCAAAATTGTTTGCTTTGGGAGAAGTTTTCCATTCACCTTTTCATAAACAATGTTTGTGTTCTGAATTGCAAATGAAAGACCTGTTTGTGCTTTAAGTGGACGTTGATTTTTAAGCATGTTCATTGCAAGTGAATATGCAACGTCAATTGGAATTGCAAAAGCAATGTTATCAATATAACTTCCCTTTGATGGATCATCATTTTTCTTTGCATTGACAATTCCAATAAGTTTGCCTTCTGCATTGAAAAGACCGCCACCACTGTTTCCGCCATTGATTGGAGCTGAAGTTTTCAAAAGTCTGTTATATACCCCATCAACATTAACAAGGTTGATTGTTTTGCTGATTTCACCGCTAGTAACACTAAGTCCTGTTCCCTGTGGGTTTCCATATGCAATCACACCGTCACCATCACGAACAAGCGAACTGTTCCCAATCTCGCAAGGTTTGCTTGCACTTCGTTTATATTCATCACTTGAAAGCTTCAAAACTGCAATGTCATACATCTTGCTATAAGCAGTCGTATATACAAGTGAAGCTTTAACCGGATTGAAAGAATCTGACATTAAAACCCAAATGTTTGAAACATTGTTTTTAACAACATGGTAACATGTCAAAATATAACAAGTTCCAGATTCTTTATCACCATCAATAATAATTCCAGAACCACGATTTGTTAAAGAATAAAATGTGTTTGCATCAACTGAAGAAATTGATCCAGTGTGAATTGCAACAACAGAAGATTTTGTTTTATCTGCAACGGCTGAAACATCAAGTGTTCCATCGGTTGAAATGTTAAAAATATTTGTTTCAGGGGGGTTGCTATTTTTTGAAAGGTTTATAACCAAGCCACAAAGCACAACATTAAGCACAACAAGAAGACAAACAACAATTGAAAGAAGTTTTGATGGCGGAGCTTTTTGCTCTGGTTTTCTTCTTTTGTTGGTATTTGTTTGCCTATAAATTGGTTGGCTATCATATGGAATTTTATCTATGTTGTCTTGTGCGTCAAGGTTATATTTCACTTCCGTTTTCCCCTTAATACTATTTTACACCAATTTTACGTGATTTTACAAGCGAAATTACAAGAGAAATGATAAAACCTAAGATAAAACACCCCAAAGTTGCCCACAAAAAGATCTTAAGAGGCATTTTATCGTCTTTTGTGCTGTTTTTTATTGCATTTATCGTTAAAGTTGTTGAATATTCTTGATTTTCGGTTGTAACTCTTTTCCCCGTCACTTTTGCTTTTAAAGTGAATTTGCCAGGTTTTTTAGCCTTGACATAAATTGTTCCGTCAGTGTCTTTTATAAGTTCAAGACAATTTTCATCATATTCAAATGAAACATCTGACACACTTGTAAATTTTGATGATGTTGAAACATTAATTTTTGAAAGCACATTAACTTTAATTTTCAAACTTGATCTGTCAAAATATATCGCATTAAGTTTGTTTGCACCAATGGTTAAATATGCACTTAAAATAACGTTTGAAACATCATTTTTTGTTTCAAAACAGCGATAAAAAATTGTATAGCTTCCTTCACGTTCAAAAGTGATTTTTTCACCAAATGATGCCTGTGTCACTTTACCCGAAGGGTCCATTACTGAAACTCTCCATTTCAAATTTGTTGAAGTTTTAAGAGCTTCACTTTTTAAATCTCGTGTGCCTTGCCAAGCATAGACAATTGCGTTTTGTTCGGTTGGAAGTGTAAGTGAATCACCAACACAAAGCCCGTCAATAAGCACTTTTTCAAAATAAAATGCTTTGCAAATTGTATAGGCTTGTTTTTCTGTTTCAACGTTTTTAGTTTGATCCAATTTTTCAATTGAAACATCATAGAAAAGAAGTGTTGAAACTTCAGAATCTTCATTCTCAGAATAATATGAAATAACAAGTTTTGTTGGAGCTGGAAGAATTTCCGAAGTGATTGTTGAAAAGCCTTCAAATCTGGCAAATGGAATCATAATTTTTGTCCAGCCATATGGGGTTTCTTCGTCATAGTCAGACCTTTTCACAATGTCACGAAGTGTGCTTTGAGACACTGAAAATGCCATATTTTTCCCACCTTCAAGCTCAAGTGTAAAACTAAGCCCATGAAGTTTAACTCCATCGAAATATATCCACATTGAAAGAGCCATTTTCCCATTGTTTTCAATGTTTGCCTGTCTGTCAACCAAAACATATGAATCTTTAAAACGCTTAAACTCGTCTGTTTCAAATTTGAAAGAAGAACCACCCATTCTTTTATCTTTATCAAAATCAAAAGGAGTGAAAGGAATAAGATTGTCATTTTTAATGTTATATTTTGTTTCGGTTTCACTTGGAACACTGTTATAGTTTGAAGGAACAAGACTATATTTCACATTTTCGATTTCTTCAGCAAAAACATTTTGCATAGGGAAAGTTGGCATTGCCAAAAAACAAAACAACACCGCAAGCATAACCATGAAAATTTTAAAACAATTTCTTTTCAATTTTCTTTCTTAATCCTATTTTTATTTAACTTTTATATCATTTGTTTGGCGTTAGTTACTGATATGCCACAAAACACACATACTCAATATCTTACTAAACCATTAGCTTACAACGCATCAAATAATTGCAACACCACACTAGTTTGAAAACGAACAGTAACAGATTTGCTTAGATTTTCGAATTTAAAGGTTTAAACAAGGTTCTTGATAGTATCTTGCGTTACATCAAGGTTCTTGTTTGAAGCTTTAAAACGAAAAGATGAGCAAAGATGTGGTTACAAGCTCCGGCGGTTCGGTAGAGAGCCGGAACTATATATTTGGTATCTGCCAATCTATCTCTTTTCTTCCATGTTCTTTCAAAAATTCATTGGTTTTTGAAAAATGTTTGCACCCAAAGAATCCGTTATATGCTGAAAGCGGACTTGGGTGAGCAGCATATAAAATTAAATGGTTTTTATTTGTGATAAGTGGAATTTTTGCTTTTGCATTTGCTCCCCACAAAATGAAAACAACAGGGTCTTTTTTCTCATTAACTTTTCGAATAATTTCATCTGTAAAGGTTTGCCAACCAAACTTTGCATGTGAATTTGGCAAGCCTTCACGAACAGTTAAAACTGTGTTTAAAAGCAAAACACCCTGCTTTGCCCACGACACCAAGCAACCATGATTCGGAATTGTTGTGTGAACATCTGCTTGCATTTCTTTAAAAATATTTTTAAGCGATGGCGGAACATCAACTCCAGGCATAACTGAAAAACAAAGCCCATGTGCCTGACCCGGTCCATGATATGGATCTTGCCCAAGCAAAACAACCTTCACATCGTTATAGTTGCAAAGTTTAAGGCTTGAAAAGACTTTTTCTCTTGGTGGATAAACCTTATATTTGTCATATTCTTCATCAACTTTTTTCATAAGTTCTTTGAAATATGGTTTTTCGAACTCATCTTCAAGAACTTGATCCCACGAATTATTAAAAAATTTCATTTGACATTTTCCTTTGAAACAAGTTTAACACAATCACACATTTTTAAGCAAATAAAATTGAAAGTTTTTTATATAATAAAAAAAGTCTGTTTTTCCATGCAAAACAATACAAATAAAAAAACAAACTTAAAAAATCAGTCAATATCTAAAAACCAAACATATTCATCAAGATAAAGAAAACGAATTTGCCCCCTTATTTTAACCTGAAAACGAAGTGCAAAACCACCGCTTTTAGATGGTGCTGGCCGAACATCTAAAATGCGATCAATCTCATATTCTTTATCATTTTCCCACACAATAGAAAGTGGCAAAATTTCACCAGTTTCTTTCATTAGAGCTTTAACTTTTATATTTTTTCGCACAAAATCAATCATGCCTAAAACACCCATATTTTATACTCTTTTTTACAATTAAACTATTTTTTCTCTTTATATGGAGCAGTTTTAAAAGGAATTGCATGTGCAACATCGCTTGAAAGCGAACCAGGGTCGCCCTTAATGTTTAAATTAAGCATGTGCTCATCTTTAAAAATCACTGCTTTGTTAATGATTTTCCTTCCATATTTTTCACGCATTTGTTCAACTACATTTTCAAGTTTAACAAGTTTATCTTTCTTTTTCTCGTCATCAAAAAGTGCAAGTTGTTTGTGCTCAGTGAAATCGCTCACACTGATTCCGAGAAGACGAACCAAACCATTCTCCCACGAAAAATGTTTTTTAAAAAGATCAAAAGCAGTTTCCGCAATTTCGCTTGAAAGACTCATTGGGGTTGATGCTTTTGTCATTCTTGAAACAGTTTCAAGTTTGTCATTCGTAACAACAAGTGAAAGGCTTCTTGCACATTTAAACCCCGCATTTTTCATTCGTGCACAAACACTTTCAGCAAGCAAAATTAAAAGCGAATAGACATCTTCATCAGTCTTAATGTCACGATAATATGTGATGCTGTTGCCAATTGATTTGAGTTCGTCCCACTCATCATATTTTCTCACTTCATCAATATCTTGCCCACGAGCATATGAAAGCAAAACTTCACCCCACTTTCCAAGCTTGCTGACAAGAATTGGTTTTGAAAAAGTTGCAAGTTCCCCAATTGTGTTAATGTTTAGTTTCTCAAGTTTTTCTTTTGTTGCTTTGCCAACGTAAAGAAGATCACTTGCTGGAAGCCCCCAAACAAGTTTTTTGAAATTGTCTTTAGAAATAACAGTAACGGCATCAGGCTTTTTCATGTCTGATCCAAGTTTTGCAAAAACCTTGTTGAAAGAAACACCAATTGAAACTGTAAGCCCAATTTCTTCTTTAACACGTTTGCGAATTTCTTCGGCAATTTTAAAGCCATCTCCCCCACAAACTATAGAATCTGAAACATCAAGCCATGCTTCATCAATTCCGAAGGGCTCCACACGATCAGTATATTCAAGATAGATTTTTCGAACAGCTCTGGAATATTTCAAATATAGGTCATGTCTTGCTTCAACGCAAACAAGATTTGGACAAAGTTTTCTTGCTTCAAACAAAACCATTCCAGTTTTAACCCCAGCCTTTTTCGCAATCATGTTTTTAGCAAGAATAATGCCATGGCGGTCTTCTGTTTTTCCACACACAACCAAAGGTTGCCCCACATATTCAGGGTGATAAAGGCACTCTACTGAAGCATAAAAATTGTTTAAATCTGAATGTAATATTGTTCTCATGGTTTTATTATATATCAAACATATGTTCGAATGCAACTATTTTTTTCAAATATCTTAAATTTTCTATATGGTTTAAACAAAACATAAAAATTTATCAAAATGAAAGATATTTTTATTTTTTTACAGTGAAAATGATTTTTCTTTTTAAAATTCATGTGTTATAATAGCAATATAAACCTTAGGGAGAGACAATATGGAAAAATATGTATCACAATCTTTCGACAAAAACTATGCAGCTGCTTGGAGTGCAGACCAAGGTGCTTTTTCATATCAACTTGCAAACAACCTTATTGCTTATTTAAAGAAAAACAACTTGACTGTTAAATCTTGTCTTGATGTTTGCTGTGGAACTGGTGAATTTTTAAATTATCTTTCAAAACAAGGAATTGCTGGTGCAGGAACAGAAGTTGCAAAAAGCATGATCGAATTTTCTTCTGCTAAATATCCAACAATGAACTTTACTTATACAAAAGAAATTTTCGATTTCAAACCAAAGGCAAAATTTGATCTTGTAACCTGCAACCATGACGTTATCAACATGATTGAAAAATTCTCTGGTTGGCAAGAAATGTTTAAAAATGCACACTCATGCCTTTCAAAAAACGGAATTTTCATGTTTGACTATTATACAAAAAACAAACTAGAAAACTGGAATGAAGTTTCTTTTGAAGAAAGCGACACAATTGATCACGTTCGCTCAATCAAAAAAGGAATGGACAACAAATGCATCATTAATGAAGTTTACTATATGAAGAATAATGAAGGTCTCTATGCAAAAACTTTTGACATTGTTGTTGATGCATATTTTGAGAATAACGAAATTGTAAATGCTTTGAAAAAAGCAGGTTTCAAAACTGTTGAACTTTGCGATTTCTCTCTTGCACCTGTTCCAAATCCAGATGCAAGGAATCGTGTTCACGTTATTGCTAAAAAATAATAAAACAAACCACCAACTCCGGTGGTTTTCTTTTGCACATTTTTTCACTATATTGCAAAAAAAATCTTCATGAAAAATATTAAATAAATCAAAAAAATAAGCATAAAAAAGATAGCAAAACAATTTGCTATCTTTTTTTGTTATTCTTCTTCCCCACTAATTTGGGTTTTAAGTTTAATTTTGTTTTTCTTTGGATCAAACCATTTTTTGTCTTCAATATAAAGGTCAACGTCTTCCGCTGTCACATTATAAAGTTTTGTGCGAGCAATTTCAAGTCCGCTGTCTTCATCTGATCCTGTTGAAAGGAATGTGTGGACTGTTCCATCTGCGTTATATATTGTTGAATTTGTTTCAATATTAACACCACCATCAGCATATCTAACCGGAAGAATAAGGCTTTGTGAGATGCTCATCACTTCTAAATATTGTGCCATATCATGAACATAATCATTTGGAATTACTGAAAGACCTCTGAAGTCCGCATAATCCATGTTACCCGCACTTGGGAAGTTTGTAAATCCACCATAATCAACAAATCGTTGAGTAATCCATATAGGGCTTGTGTAACTTACAAGAGCCAAATATATGTTTCCACCAGAAGAGCCAAATTTTTCTATGAATGAGTCTGTACATTCAACCAAGCACAAATATACTTCATTCTCAATTTGACAATATTCATTTACAAATTTATAATCATTATATTGCTCTGGACATTCTGTTGAAATGATTGCAAAACCATATATGCCGTTCATATCATTTTCAGGAATATTGTCTGAAATGATAGTGTCAATCGTTGTTGTAATTTGTCCCATTGAACCAGCCGCATATGCCCCACCATATATGTTTGTTTGCGCTATTTGTCCATCACCATAGATAAATTGAATATAATTATTCGAGACAAGTGTCGCAGCGCATCCGCCTTCAGGAACAATCACAATTTGAACAGAATCTGGAATTCTGAAAGAGAAAGTCGTAAACGAAGTGTCAAGTCCACGAAGATCAAGAATTTCAAGTTTTGGGAACATCCCACCAAGCTTTGAAAAGATCATAGAATCAAAATAATACCATTGATCAAAGCCAATGTTTGAGCTGTTATTGTAAAGCCCCATTATCCATTCATTTGCAAGAAAACCATATCTGCTACCGTCGTTTGAAAGACGAACCGCTTCTATTCCACCAGATGAGCCATAACTGTCCAAAACCTCATATTCAAAGTCCATGCTTGAGTTTAAAGGCGAAACAACCGAGAAAATTTTAACATCGGTGGCTTCAAATGTGTTTGAAAGTTGTGAATTGAAAATATCAAATAAATCTGCAACTGATTCTTCACCTATGGTTTCACCATCAAGTTGGCTTGTTTCATGGCGTTTTTCAAATATGCTTGGAAGAGATGGTTCTGGATCCGTTGTTCCGCCACCACCCGTTCCACCACCACTAGACGAGCTTGCCCAGTGAGCATAGAAAGTTGTGTCACCAACAAGGGTATATGTGTCAATGCTTGACCCCCCCGAAATCTCGGTGTACCAACCCTCAAACGTATAATCCGGACGAGTTGTTGTTGGATATGACCTTCCAAATCTCTCTCCATAATATTTTGTATAGGTGCTCGGATAAACTGCTGATCCATTATATGGATTGAAAGTTACTGTAACTTTTTTTGCAAGTGTTTTGCTTGTTGTTGAGTTTGCCAAAACGCCAGTTGCGCTTGAATCTGTTGAAGTGTCATATAGTGTTGAACTTGCTGTGATAGCAACTGCTTTTTTGTTGCCATATGGCGTCAAAATTCTGCCAAGAGCACCAGTTGTTCCAAAGTTGAGCATGTTTGTTACGGTTGAAACATTTGCCATGTTAAAGGTTGAAAGATCCAAAATTAACAAACTTGTGCAATTTGCAAACATTTGTGACATGTTGGTTGTTTTGGTTGTGTCCACACTTTCAAAAGACATTTTTTCAACATTCAAACCATAGAAAAGTTGTGCGCAATTTGCTGGCATATAAATTTTCTTTCCAGAATAGAATGCAATATAACCTGAATTATAAACACTTTTATAAACGTCTATTCCGGTTGAAAGCGTTCCTATTTTTGTGTATGCAGCATTAAGTGTTGTTGGGAAAACAATGTTTTGAATGTTTGAAACTGTAACAGTTGATGTCATATAAGTTGATGAAGCAATCTCTGATTTCCAAGTTGTTGGAAATGTTTTGAATGGCGAAACATTAGTATATGTCAAACTCTTTGTTGTGTTTGCCGGAACAGTTGTAACAACCTCTCCCGTCTCCGCATTATAAAGCGTCGACCCTGTTGTGATTGCAATTGCCAAAGAGTTGTTATATGGAGTTTTCAAGGTTTCAATTTTGTTGCTTGAGCCAAAATTTAACATGTTTGACATATTTGTAGCTTTAGCCATGTTAAAACTTGAAAGATCAAGACTTGTTAATGCTGAACAGTTCCAAAACATATTACTCATGTTTGTAACGTTTGATGTGTTAAATCCTCTCACATCTAGGCTCGTTAATGTTTTACAATAATAAAACATAGAATCCATGTCAGTAACATTTGATGTGCTAAATCCTCTCACATCTAGACTTGTTAATGCTGAACAGTTATTAAACATAGAAATCATGTCTGTAACTTTAGATGTATCAAATCCGCTCACATCTAGACTTGTTAATGCTGAACAATCACGAAACATAGAATTCATGTTTGTTACATTTGATGTGTTAAATCCTCTCACATCTAGGCTTGTTAATGCTGAACAGTTAGAAAACATAGCTCTCATGTAAGTAACTTTAGATGTATCAAAGTTACTTACATTTATTCTTGTTAATGCTTTACAATTATAAAACATTATACCCATGTTTGTAACTTTAGATGTATCAAAGTTGCTCAAATCTAGACTTGTTAATGCTGAACAGTTATAAAACATTGAATACATGTAAGTAACATTTGATGTGTTAAATCCGCTCACATCTAAACTTGTTAATGCTGAACAGCCATTAAACATAGATCTCATGCCAGTAACATTTGATGTGTTAAATCCGCTCACATTTAGACTTGTTAATGCTGAACAGTTAGAAAACATAGCACTCATGTTAGTAACATTTGATGTGTTAAAAACACTCATATCTAAAGTTGTTAATTTTGATAAATTATAGAACAATTGAGATGAATCTGCTGGAGCATAAATTTTTTCCCACACAAAAGCAATCTCGGTTGCTGTTGTTCCCTTATAAACTGGAAGACCGGTTGATAGTGTTCCAATTTTTGTGTAGCCACTTGGAACCGAAGCAACAAATTTTATGCTTGTGAGGTTGGCTGGAGTAATTGTTGTTGTCATATAAGTTGTTGAAGCAACTTGAGTTTTCCAGTCTGATGGAAACTCAACAGAATTATTTAAAAGAGCAACAGTCCAGTTTCCAGAAGAATCTTTTACTGTTTTCACAACATATTTGCTTGTGTTATATCCAGAAATGTTAAGTTTTGAAACATCAGGTTCTGTCGAACTGCCTTTAAATGTTACAATTGTGCTAGGTGTGCGAGTTGAATCAATAACAATTGTATATGAGGGGGTTACCCCTGCATAGTCTTGCACTATTATTGTTGCATTATTGTCCCAAAGAGTGATTGTTCCCGCAATATTGCAAGCCATTTTTGTTGATATATTTGCATGCGAAGAAATGTTTTCATAAATCGTTCCACCATAAAGGTTCATTTTACCTGTATTGTAAATTCCACTTCTAGAAGCCGTTGTCCCGTTTTTTCCAATTGTTCCACCAGTCATTGTGAAAGTGCCTCTGTTATAAATTTGAGACCCACCAAATGCTGCAGTGTTCCCATAAATAGAGCCACCAGACATGTTAAAAGTTCCACCATCAGCAACATATACTCCGCCACCTACAGTACGTCCGGAAAATCCAGAAATTGTTCCCGTTGTCATTGTGAAAGTTGAATTTTTATCAATATAAAATGCTCCACCAGCATTATCAAGAGCATCAGAAGGATACGTAATTTCTGGCGCAGCAAGAGCAGTGCTTATTGCCCCAAAAGAGAAAAAACCAATCGAAAGAAAAACAACAACTGGCAAGAAAATTGATAACAAAAATTTTAAAAACTTTCTGTTTTTTATCATTTTCAAACGATAGCCTCCCCTAATATACTTTTACAAGTATATTATATTACATAAATCTCCATGCTTGTCAAACAATTTTTAATATTTATTCAATAACACACATGTGTTTATTTTTCCAGAATAAAGAGAAAAAGCAAACAATTTTTATTGTTTGCTTAAACTTTCAACCGCGTCATAAAGTTGCTTTGTTGACGAAGCAAGCGACAAATGGAAGCATCTGCCATCATATTTGCCATTATATTTTCGAATCAGATTGAAGGCATAGTTCTCTTTTTCAACCTTGATAAGCAAACTTTCAAAGTCCATGCCATCATGTTTGCATGGGCTGTCGAAAAGCAGTTCAATCCAAATTCCTTTATTTTTCTCTTTGCGTGTTTCCTCGTCTAGACTTACACCAAAAGCAGGCATCTCGTGCGAATCTACAACAATTTTTTCAAGCGCCAAAATCACTTTTTCGAACTTATCATTTCCCTTTTCAAAAACATAGTCGGTTCCAGAAAAGGAAACAATCATTTTGTTTGCAACTCTGAAAGAGTCGGTCAAGTTGTCAAATCTCATATATCCCCCATTAAAAATGCAAAATAAACACAAAAATATGCATGCAAGTTTCATGTTATTATTTTTAGCATTAACAATGAAAATATGCAAACATTTAAAAGAAAAACCCCAAACAAAATTGTTTGGGGTCACTTTTCATTTATTCTTTTTCATTTGAACTGTCAGATGTTGTTTCAACAATGGTGCAAAGTTTTTCACCAGCGTCAATATCTTTGTTTACAATATAAATAATTTCATCTGCAATTTTTGCAATATCTCTGTCATATGCCTTGATTTTCATTTCTTCAAGCTCTGAAATTTGTTCTTTTAAAGCTTCAACTTGTTCCGAGATTAAATCTCTGCTTTCAAAAGATGAAAGATATGTGTCTTTCGCATAGATTTTTTCAAAATCTTCATAGTGTTCTGTTGGGTGCTCAACTTTATGATATTCAGGCATCACAATTGAACTTCCATCAATTTTCAAATAACCTTCCACACCAGTTTTAATTCTGCCATAACCCCACTGAGCAGCAGTTTTTCCAAAATTGAAAGTTTGCTTTGCATCAGTAACTTTGCGTTTTGAACCAGCATTTAAAATCTTTTCATTCTTTTCAAGACCACGACTGATGTGAAGAAGAGTTTCATTTGCATCGTCAATTATTGGCAAAACTTTAAATAATTTTTCAGCAAATTCATCAAACTTCATTGCTTGATTCATTACACTTAAAGGATCTGTTATGAACTTTTCATTGTTTACAAGAGTTCTTAAAACATATTCATAATCGTCTTTTGAAAGATTTTTAAAGTGCATTTCATTAAAAGCCATCACGAATCCGAGCTCTCCATCATGACATTCTTTTAAAACATCTTCTTTTTTAACATCACAAAGTTCAAAGAAACGATCATTTTGGGTTGCTTCGGCAAAATCTAAGCCGAAGTTAATGATTTCTGTTTTCAAACGGCTGTCACCTTCATCAACTGAAAATGCCGGAACAGTTACATCATATGTTAAAGTGTCAGCATCAAACACAAGAAGATATGGTTTATATGAAAAATCTTGAGCGTTTTTTGTTTCTGACAACTGGTGAAATCTTTTTTCAACATATTGTTTATTCTTAGATTTCACAACAAAGTTGTTGCATGAAGCATAGGTTGTCACCCCATCACTCCAAAGCATTGCCGGAACTTTGCTTTTCTGCTTAATTTTCAAAAAATTTTTAAGCTCTGAAGCAGTTCCCTCAAACTCTTCGCCATTGAAATCATATTTATATCTTCTTGTTTGAGGATCATAAGAAGCTAAATATGTGTCACTAGATTTTCTGTTTCTTGCTCTAAACTCACGAACAGCTTCAGGAATAAACATGTCTGCATTTTCTGGGGTCTTATAGTCAACATATCTTGCTTTTTCTTTTTCAAGAAGGTCGCAAAGCTCTTTATCATGAGTGAAAGAACATTCAACAATAAGTTCATATTTATCACGAACAGCTTTTCTTTCTTCTGCGGTTCTGCAAGCAGCATATTCAACAAATTCATTGATAATAAGTGAAAGCAAACGATGATTTCCGTCTTCACTATTATAAATTTTGCCTTCCCAGTCAACCAAAAGTGGATCGCTATATCTTCTTCTTTCTTCAAAAGATTTTCGAATTTCTTCTTGATTTTTTCCAAGATTATCAAAAACTAAAGAATTATCAATTGCATTTGAATATAAAAACCAATCCATAAGACAAGTGAAGTCGCCATTTCCAAAATATCCACTATTTTCAAATTGAAGCGGATCCACTCTGTAAATTGTTGGTTCAATTGGACCATATGCAAGTTGTCTTTGTGCATTTTCACGAAAAGCTTCTTCTTTTGTTTTTCTTTGCTCAAAGAAGAATTTTTTCACATCTGGATCGTCAAGCGACATTCCACGTTCTCTTAAAAAAGATTCTAAAATTTGGAGTTTTTGATTTTTTTCCATAAGTTTTCTCCCATATTTTTATGATAATATTATATCACACTTTCGCATAAATTTCAATAGGGGTTTAATATCTTTTTGTTCAATGCTAAAATGCAAAAATAAGCAAAAATTAATTTTTTAATTTACATTTTAACAAAATTCTCAAATTATTAAACAAACAAAAAGGTGGCGAAACTGCCACCTTTTTAAAACATAAATTCATGTTTTTTAATTTTAGATTTTTTATATTTAATTCCACGTTTTTTAAATTCGTTTTCAACAATTTTTATAACTTCTTTTTGTGCTTTTTCAAAATTGTCGGTATAAACAATATAATCATAGTGGTCTTTTTGAGCATTCTCATAATCAACCCTGTCATGAAGACGAATATTGATTGTGTTTTCGCTTTCTCCACGTTCTCTGAGTCTGTCAAAAAGCACTCCACGATTTTGAACAGTAAGATAAATTCCAACAACATCAAAATCGCTGTCTTTAATTTTCTTATAGCTGTCAACATCAATATCTTTAATTGCAACACAGCCTTCTTCAACAATTTTTAAATATGAATCAAGCCCAGTTCCATAATATTGTTGATCTTTATGAACTTTGTTATATTCAAGAAAAAAACCTTCTTTAATTTTCTTTTCAAACTGTTCTTGAGTCATATAGATATATGTTCCAGAAACTTCTTTTGTTCTTTCTTTTCGTGTTGTATAAGACTGGATCCTTTTAACATTGTCGAACGTGTCCATAATTGTATATGTGATTGGAGTTTTCCCTGCCCCAGATGGTCCAGAAATTATAATAATCATTTATTTCTCCTTTGTAAGTTCGCTAAATTCTTCGATATATTTCTTATATGTTTCAAAAGCTGAAGATAATGTCTCTTGTTTTTCAAGGTCAACATCAACAGTTTTTAAAAGATCAATTGGATATATGCTTGATCCAGAACTTAAAAACTTTAAATATTTTTCAAGATAACCTGGTTTTTGATCGTATATATTTTTAGCAATGATTGATGCAGAAATAAATCCTGTTGCATATTTATAAACATAATAAGGGCTATAAAAATGTGGAATTCTGCTCCATTCAAATTTTGAGAACTCGGTTGGTTTAGCATTTTCACCAAAATATAAATTTTGAAGTTCTGCATATTTTTCATTAAGCGATTCAGCAGAAAGTGGAATTTTGTTTTCCACACTTGAAATCACAAAATGCTCAAATTCTGTAAACATAGTTTGGCGATATACCGTTGCATAAAAATCCGACAAGAAACTGTGAACATAGAAAAGTTTCTCTTGTTTTGTTTTCGCATGATCAAGCATATACATGTTAAGCAAATTCTCATTCACGGTTGAAGCAACTTCCGCAACAAAAATTGAATAGTTACTTTTGCTGATTGGTTGATTTTTGTTTGAAAAATAGCTATGCATGGTGTGTCCCATTTCATGGCAAAGGGTTGAAACATCACGATATGACTCGCCCCAATTTAGCAAAATATATGGGTGAAGTCCGAAAACTCCAAGACTGAAACCACCAGTTGTTTTTGCAGGTTTTTCATAAACATCAATCCAGTTTTCTGAAACCGCTTTCTTTACTGTGTCAATATATTCTTCACCATATTTTTCAAGGGCTTCAAACATAAGCGAAACACCCTTTTCATATGAATATTTATCACTTGCCTTGCCCATGTTTGCATAGTTGTCAAAATAGAAATATTCATCAAGTTTTAATGCTTTTTTCTTTTTATCTTCAAATTCATAGAAAAGGTTTAAGTTGTCATGCACAGTTTTAACCAGTGTTTCAACAATTTTTGGATTCACTTTTATTGACTCACAAGAAGCATCAAGTTTGCTTTTATATTTCCCAATTTTAACGAAAAAATCGTTCTCTTTGGTTTGAGAAATATAAAGCGAAGCAAGAGTATAATTCATGTCAGCAAACGATTTTAAAATCGTATTATAGGCTGCTTTTCGCACATTTTGATTTTCATTTTGCACTAAAGTTCCATAAAGAGCAGGTGTAAGCACAACTTTTTTCCCATCAACTTCTACTTCGCCAAACTTGACATCAACACTTTCAAACTTATCATATGCTTCTTCATTTGAATTGAAACTTGGAATCATTGATAAAATTCGATTAGTCTTTTCATCAAGTGCATGCTTTTTATTTGTCAAAATGCTTTCGATTTCAAGGTCATAATCTTTAAATTCTTCAAGTTTTTTCCAATTCTTAAGATCGGTTGTTTTATTTTTGCAAAGTTCAGGTTCAATGAATGCAAGTTTTGGTTCTTCTTCAATCATGAAATATGAAAAAGCTTCTTGCATATCTCGGCTAAATTTATCTTTCCCATCAAGAGCTTGACGAAGTTGCAAATATGCCATAAGTTTGTTTGATAAAAGTTCAAAATTGTCGCTTGCATTAAAATATGAAAGCAAACCTTCTTTTGTTTTAAGCTTTCCTTTAAAATTAACAAACTCGCAATATTGTTTCTTAATCTTCTCAAAATCTTGTTTTGCAAGCTCTTCACTTGCATAAATATCTTTTAAATTCCACTCGGTTGTAAGTTTTTCCATTTTTTCCATAAATATATTATAAACAAAAATATTCCATCAATCAAACAAACAAGCATAAAAAATAACCGTTTTTAGCGGTTATTTTGATTTTTTATTTATCTTTTGGTTTATTGTTGTTTTTGTTTTTTAATTGCTTCGTCTTTAGAAAACAACTTGGTTCCACGAATGCAAAGTTGAATAAGCATCCAAATTCCGGCAAGCCCCACAATTGCATATAAAATTCTTGTAAAAACGCCCGCACCAAAAATCCATGTCAGCAAGTTCCATGAAAAAACGCCAACCAAGAACCAGTTAAGCGAACCAAGAATCATAATTGATAAAGCAACAATGTTTGCAATAATCATTTCTCTCCCCCTTTGTTAAAACTAGTATGAATCAAAACAAAAGGTTTTATGCAAACAGAATTTTAGGCATAAAAAAAGCAGTCATAAGACTGCTCAAAGTTGATTTTAGCCTGCGTAATATGAGTTCATAATGAAATATGTAACACAAAATACTAACAAACAAATTGCAAGAATAATTGTAAGTTTCTTAATTTTTCCTTGAAGAGAACCACCTTTATTTCTGTTATAGAAAGTGTCAGCTTGTCCGGTGATTGCGTTTGTTCCGTCTGCTTCAGTTTTTTGGCAAAGGTTGATCACAATCATAACGATTGAGCAAGCAAAAATAAGACAAGCAAGAACAATTTTGATAACTGGAAATGAAGAAACAACCCAATCAGGTCTTGAAACATCATCAGCAGCGAGCATTGTTAAAAAGTTAAACATTATATTTCCTCCAAATTCGCAAGTATTATAGCATACTTGTTTTTTTCAAATCAAGCATATTTTGTTTTTTACAGCACAAAATATAAAACCGTAAGAGCAATAAGCCCAATAAACAGCAAAATCCACGTTACACGTTTGATTGGTTTGCTTTTAATATATTTTTGTTTTGCAACCGAATCGATGATAAGAAGAACCATCAAAAACACGAAAAGCGAAACATATAAAATTGTCAAACGCTTTTCTTGTTCGGTTTGAGCAAGCAACAAATTTATCATTCCCAAAAGATTTTGCATTATTTTTCCCCTTAGAAACATTGTATATCATTTAGGCATTTTTGTCAATATCGACAACTTATGAAAAGCAGATTTTTGCAAATTCTTGTGGGTTTTTGCTTGCTCCACCAACCAAAAGCCCATCAACGCAATCAAGAGCCAAAATTTCACTTGCATTGCCCGAATTAACACTTCCACCATAAAGAACTTTAGGTTCATATTTCAAAACCTTTCTTGCTTCATTTTTGATTGTTTCAACAACCGGCTTAATGTCTTCCGAGTTCATTGTTTTTCCAGTCCCAATTGCCCAAACAGGCTCGAAAGCAATCACAATTTCTTTGCTTTTATCAACACCAGCAAACAAGTCTTTAACCTGAGTGCGAATGTTTTGTTTATAACCTTCTCCACCATCATCAGCAAGGCATACAATAACGTCAAGACCATTTTTCTGAGCAAGTTTAATTTTTTCACAAATCAATTTGTCAGTTTCACCAAAGTCTCTGCGGCGTTCGCTGTGTCCAAGAATTGTTAAAGTTGCACCCGCACTTTTAAGCATTGAAGCACTAACTTCACCAGTATATGCACCTTCTTCTTTGTCCGAGCAATTTTGTCCACCAACTTGAACTTTTCCTTTGAAAATTTTTGCCATTGACCCAATGCAAACAAAAGACGGACAAACAGCAACTTTATTCTCACATTTTTTCACAAGTTTAACAAACTGCTTTGCATAGTCTTCTGCTTCTTGAACGGTTTTATACATTTTGAAATTTGCAACGATATATTTCATATTTCACCTTTATTTGTCTTTATCTTCAAGCATTTCAACACCTGGAAGAACTGCCCCTTCCAAGAATTTAAGAGTTGCGCCACCACCAGTAGAAAGATGTGTCACTCTTGAAGCATATCCAAGTTCGGTTATTGCAGCAGCACTGTCTCCACCGCCAACAACTGAAACAGCATTTGATTTTGCAACAGCTTTTGCAATTTTCTTTGTTCCCTTTTGGAAACGTTTAAACTCGTAAACCCCAAGTGGCCCATTCCAAATAATGGTTTTTGCTTTTTTGATTTCTTTAACAAACATGCGAGTTGTTTTTCTTCCTATATCCATTCCTTGGAAACCTTCTGGAACAGCATATGCATCAACAGTTTTTGCTTTTGCATCTGGTGCAAACTCGTTTGCGACAACACTGTCAACTGGAAGCAAAACTTTAACATTAAGTTTTTCTGCTTCTTCCAAGATTTTTTTAGCAACATCAACCTTATCTGCTTCATATCGGCTGAGACCAACATTTCCGCCACGAGCAACAATAAATGTGTTTGCCATTGCTCCGCCAATCAAAAATACATTTGCCTTCATGATAAGTTTGCTGATAACACCAATTTTGTCTGAAATTTTAGCGCCACCCAAAATTACGACAACAGGTGGCTCAGCCGCATAAAGAACTTTTGAAAGTGAAACGATTTCTTTGCTCATCAAGAATCCTGCAACAGCTGGAAGGTGTCTTGCAATTCCTGCAGTTGAAGCATGTGCACGATGTGCTGCACCAAAAGCATCGTTAATATAGATATCAGCAAGTGAAGCAAGTTTTTTTGCGAACTCGTCATCATTCTCTTCTTCTTCCTTATAAAAGCGAATGTTTTCAAGCATCACGATGTCGCCATCTTTCATTTCATTTGTAAGAGCAATTGCGCTTTCACCAATTGCGTCAGATGCAAGTTTAACAGGGTGATTTAAAAGTTCCTGCAAACGTTTTGCAACTGGAGCAAGTGAAAATTTTGGATTGAACATTCCATTTGGTCTTCCAAGATGTGAACACAAAATGATTTTTGCACCATGGTGCATAAGATATGTTATTGTTGGAAGAGCCGCTTTAATTCTTGTATCATCTATAATTTTATTTGATTCGTCCAAAGGAACGTTAAAGTCAACCCTGACAAAAACTTTTTTGCCAGTAACGTCAACGTCCTTAAAAGTTTTTTTATTCATAAATATCTCCTTGTTTTTTTATAAAAAAAACACTTATTTATTTTTTGATGATTTTATTTTATCAAAATTGAAAAAGCATTGTCAAACATATCTTCACTTTGAAACTCACTCTTTCAAAAAATATTGGCATTTTTTATAGATTTTTACATTTTTATTTAAAAATTTCATGCAAAATTTCAAAAACTTCGGTTTTGTTTTCAGCCTTCATTAAGCTCACTTTTTGATCAGTGGTTGCCCCTTGACCTTTCACATAGTTTGCAAGGTGACTTCTCATGTTCAAAAGAACATATTTTTCTGGAAAATATTTTTCAAAAACTTCAAAGTGAGTTTTGATATCTGCAAGCTTATTCACCGTCACCTTTTCACCTAAAATTTCAGCAAAAATTTCTGGATTTCCAAAAGCCCCACGAGCAATCATAACCCCGTCTGCACCAGTTGTTTCAATGATTTTTTCATAGGTTTCTTTATCAACACAATCGCCACTTACGATAACTGGAATTTGAACACATTCTTTAACTTTTTTTGCAACAAGCAAATCAGCCTTCCCTGCATAGCCTTGTTCTTTTGTTCTTGCATGAATTGTAATAGCATCAGCCCCTGCCTGCTGCATTGCTTTTGCAAATTCTGTTGCAATAATGCAATTTTCATCAATTCCACTTCTAAATTTAACAGTTACTGGTTTTGTTGTGTTTTGCTTGCAAGCCTTCACAATTTCTTGTGCCTTTTTAATATCTTTTAAAAGCGCACTGCCTTCACCATTTTGATAAATTTTAGGTGCAGGGCAACCCATGTTAATATCGATAATATCAAATTTTTCAAGCTCTTTCATTTTCACTGCTTTTGCAAAATCTTCTGGGCACGAACCAAAAAGTTGAACACCAACGGGACTTTCACTTTCAAAAGTTGCAAGAAGCTCAAAAGTCTTTTGATTTCCATAGCAAAGAGCTTTTGCACTCATCATTTCAGTAAATGTAAGAGCTGCACCATATTTTTTTGCAAGAAAACGAAAACCAACATCGCTATATCCAGCAATTGGTGCCAAAATTAAATTATTTTTAAGTTCCACGTTTCCAATTTTTAAGGTTTTCATGATCTTATTATATCAAATCAAACCGCCATAAATAAAGTGTTTTATGCATTTTTAAGTTGTTTTCTATAAATAAAATAAACAATCACAAAATAAACCGAAACAACAGCCAAAACACAAATTAAAAATGACAAATAGAAATTCATATTTACAGACAAAATTTCAAACACTGGTCTTGCCAAAACCACTAAGCATGATGCAAAAAATACCCCAAAAATTCTCGGTGAAACATCAACAAGCCCACTTCTTCTTATGACTGATAAATTAATTAAAAATGCAACCAAATAACACACTGCATTTGCAATTTCCACACCTAAAATGTTAATTTGCGGAATGCGAATTAAAATAAGATTTAAAATGATTTTAATTATAAGTCCAATCAAAAGTGAAACAGCAGGAACACCAGCCTTTGAAATGCCCTGTAAAATTCCCGCCGAAACTTGAACCATTGCAAGATAAAAAATAGAAATTGATGCAACTTCCAAAATTTGTGAAGCAATTTCAATGTTTTCAAACGACAAACTCCCACCATATAAAATTTTCATGATCGGAAAAGCAAGTGCAAAGCAACCAAATGCAGCCGGAAGAGCAACAACAGTTGCAAGCAAAAGTGCCTTTGATGCCGATTTTTTTGCCCCGTCAACATCTCCTTTTGCATTCTTCGAACTTACACATGGTAAAATTGCCGTTGCAAGTGCAAGCGACATTATAACCGGCATGTTAACTATCGAACCAACTGTTCCCGACTCAAGACCAAAAAGAGTTGTTGCCTGAGAAACCGAAAATGATGTGTTTTTCAAAATATTAATAACTAAAACACTATCAATAAGCATTCCAAGCGGGGCAATAAGCCCACCAAGCGTTACAAACAACGATGTTGATAAAATGTTTTTGATTGTCTTTCTGTTGGACAGAATGGTCAAATTTTCGGCTGAAATTTGTTTATGATTGCGTCTATAAACAACATAACACATCAACATAAATAAAAATGCCGCAAGTTCGCTTATGCTGATTCCAAGCATTGCGCCAAGAACCGCATATGGCACTCCTTTTGAAAGAAAAAGTTTTGCAAGAAACAGCCCAAAACCCAGTTTGAAAAGTTGTTCAATAAAGCCAGAAATTGCACTTGGAAGCATTTTTTGTAGTCCTTGAAAATATCCACGAAAACCCGCAAGAAAGCCAACAAATATAATTGCAGGTGCAAGCCCTAAATAACAAATTGTTGCACTCTTATTACCCTGAATTGTTGCAAAAAATTTAGACCCAAAAATTAAAATTAAACTGCAAAAAAGCGAAAAACAAAAAAGCAAGCAAAATGAAAAACGCATAATCTTTCCCGCTTGCTTATATTGATTTTTCGCATTTGCTTCAGAAATCAACTTTGAAATGCTTGAAGGAAGCCCTGAACTCGAAATTGTAAGCATGAGAGAATAAACCGGGAACACCATTTGATAGAGCCCCATGCCTTCAGGCGAAATGATGCTTGTAAGTGGAATGCGATAAATCGCCCCAAGAATTTTAGAAATAATTCCAAAAAACATCAAAATAAAAGCACCATATGCAAAACTTTTTTCACGTTTTTTCATGGTGCTAGTATGCCTTTTATATTATCTTTTTATGCCGCAGGCTCAAAAACCAAATCAAACGATATTGTCTCTGAATTAAACTTATCTGAAATTGCAGAAGAAAGCCAAATCAAAAAAGTGAATTTTTGCATATCTTCTGTCGCACTTGTTGTTCCAAGCAACACCTTATCTTCTTTAAGTGACTGTGTGCTTTTTGAAATTTCAGAAATTGAAACCATCACATTTTCACGTTCTTCTTTGACAACATCTTCACCTGCATTTCCCGAAAACTTAATGTTTGAAACATAAATTTTTGCACCTTGCGGAGCTTGAAGCTTAAATTTTGCATAAACCCCCTCGGAGCCATGGTGATCATGAACTGTTGCTGGAATTTTAGATTCTGCATCTTCCTCACCTGTTGCAGGTTTAAGACCAAGTTTCATTTTTGATAGTTTAAGCTTCTCAATTTGCTTTTCACCTTTTTCATCAAAAACTAAAATACTTTCAGCCTTAACAATATTCACATTTTCAACTTTAACAATCTCCCCCGCATATAAAAATGCAGAAAAACACGAACCAATCACAATAAAAAATAATGCACACAAAATTGTTGTCACAGTAATCGCAGTGTTATTTTTGTTCATAAAAAAATCTCCTTTAAAAGCAAGTTTTGCCAATAAAGAAGATTTTATACTATATCACGAAACACCAACTGCACGAATGTCATTTGCACGCCTATATAAGAATAAGAACGTGAAAACCAGTGCAACCATAATGGCAAGAAAAGTTATAATTCCTGCTGGGGTTCTGAAAAACATTATAACATGACCAAGAGCAGAAAAAACTGCAACTTTCTTTCCAACAACATCTGAAAAAGAAACCATGTTTGGATCAGCAGTTTGATTGTGAACACCTTTTGTGACATATACCGTTTCGCCATTTTCATTTTTCTGAGTTGCAATTATTCTGTGAGTTACAATTTGTCCATCTGATGCTCGAACAAATGAAATGTCGTCACCCACTTTAATGTCTTTTTGCGACCTTACTTTTTTAACAACAACACAATCATTAACATCAAAAACACCTTTCATGCTTTCTGATGAACAAATATAAAACGTAAAACCAAAGAAATTATGTCCTTCTCTTGGATTTGTGATTATTACAAATGACAAAACAAAAAATGGCATAAGCAAAATCACAAGCGACCAGATAACAAAACGAGCAATCGCTTTTCTTTTACGCTTGCTTCGAAGTTTTTTATAAGAATCAAGTTCATCAAGCTTATAAACCTGGCTTTGCTTAAGCTCGGCAATAGGTTTTTCTTTAACGCCTGAAACAATTTCTTCTTCAGCCATTTTTCACTCCTTAAAATGATTATAGACTTAAACCCCAAGAATTGTCAAACAATTTCAAGCTTTGAAAATTTAACAAAAAAAACAACCCACAAAATGTGAGTTGTTCAATGTGCTAGACTCTAGCAAAAATGGATTTGTTATTTATTTTCTTGTTCTTTGCTTTTCTTTGCAACCAACCAGCAGAAAACACAAATATAAACTGCAAGGCCAATTACAACAGCTGAAATTCCAATTGAAACCCAATCGCATTTCATCACAACAAGGCAAACAATGCTAACGGCAACACAAACAAGTGTTGCAACCAAACCCAAAATTAAAGATTTTTTTGACATATCCATTTTTATTGTCTCCTTTTCAAACTATATATATTATAACATATTTTAAAAATAATACTAGACCTTTTTTGAAAAAAATTGAATTATTTTAATGTTTTTGCAATGCTAAGTGAAATATTTTTAGCAAGAGTTTGTGTTCCCTTTCCCATTTCTTCGGCCTTTTTAGAATATTCAAGCAAAATGTCGGTTACAACTGCTCTGTCAAGTTTTGCATTTTTTATAACTAAAATATACAAAATAGATCCAAGATTTAAAAGGTCCTCATCGGAAATATCCTTCGCAAGAAAGTTTGAAATTTCACTTTCAAAAATCTTTTCACGGAAATCCACAAGCCCGCCTTTAAGCAAAAGATCAACCATCATATATTCAATATTTTGATTGATATGTTCAATTTCTCCAAGAAGTTCAAGAAGTGATGAAACACATTTTCTTTCATTTCTTGACAAGCTTTTTTCTTCAATTAAAACCTCATGCAAACGATAAAGAATAAATTCATATTTGTTTGTCAAATTTGGAAATTTATCTTTTTCAAACTCTTTAAAATTTGTTCGGTTATCTTCAAACTTTCCAGAAAGTATTTTTGCAATTTTTTCATCAGCTCCAGGAACAGTTTTCATAAGCTTTAAAACATTTTTTCGAATTTTATCTTCTCGTTTGTCTTTTTGAAAAAGAGCATAAAGTTCTTTGCCTTTTTCAGTGTTTTCATAATTAATTTTTGAAAATGACAAATATGCAGTATAGGCGAACAAAATCACCATTGCGACAACACCGCCAACACTTGTTTGAAGAAGAGCAAAAACAAAACCAAGAACTGGAATTTTCTTTTCAACTTTTCCAACAACATATTTTTTATTGATTGTCAAAGTCTCGCCATTTTCACGAACAAGAGTAACTAAAACACCGTCAAACGACTCAAAAAGGGCACTGCCACTTTCACTTGCGCTCATATAAAGAACTTCATCACCAACCGCAAGATCCGAAAAATATTCAATTGGTGTTGAAACAACAAGAGAGCAACTTTTTGTTTTATAATAATTCTTAGCGCCAAAAGTTCCAACACAAACCTTGTTTCCAATATTTGAAGCAGAATGTCCTGAAAATGAAAGTAAGAAAGAACAAAACATAATGACAAAAAGCATCACGATAAAAATGCTTCGAAATGCTATTTTCACTGTTTTTTCTTTTGCTTGAGTTTCACCTTTCGCAGATTCAAGCAAAGAAACCTGTTCTCTTTTCACTTTATTTTTCATTTGTGCTCCAATCAATTAAAATAACTGTTCGGCTTGCATCGACTTTTATTTTTTTGTAAATGTTTTTATTTTCAAATTGGTCACGAACAAAGTTTTTTAAAACTGTTCCACCATGATATCCATGAATAACTAAAACTCCCTTATAAAAAATATCAAGGGAGTTTAAAGTATAAATCAATTCTGCCCTTGCTTCTTCAAGAGTTTTGCCGTGAAGGTCAAGAGTATAAAGTTTTCCAAATTCTAGTTCCAAAAATGCATCATCAAACATATTATTCACCGCAAGAAGGGTTTCCATTTTTGAAACCAATAATTTCACCATTTTTAGTGATTGCATCATCACGTTTATAACGTTCGTCCCAGTGAACATATTCATATATCACAGAGCCATCTTTTATAACTTTTTTGTAAAGATTGTTATCAAGAAACTTTGTATATGTTGCAGAATCAGTGTCATAAAAATAGAAAGTGAATGTTCTTTCAATCGTTTCCTGCCCTGCGGTTGAATATATAAACTTGATTGAAGTTGTTTCGCTTATCTTTATTTGATAATATGAAAGGCTTGGTGGTGGCTTAATTGTTCCAGAGTCATTTCCAGAAGCTAAAGCTTGTTTTGTAACATCAAAATATTCTCCGTTTATATAACGAACACGAACCTTAGCATAAACAATATTAATATTTTCACAAAATACAAGTTGTGAACCACTTACGCTCTGCTCACCATCTTTCAAATCGCCACTTCCACAAACATATCTTGAACTTTCAAAATTTGGTCTTGTTGAAAGAACAATTTGCATGTCAGAGATATAGTTCCCATGAACTTCAATTCCAACCAAGAAATTCACAATTGCCTTTTCGTCATCAGTATCGGTTGTTTTGCAAGTAACTGTAATAAACTCAATTGTAGTGTCAACATTTTGTTTTGCTTTAATGACAAGTTTAGAATTTGAAGCATCAATGCTGATTGATTCAAAAACATCTTTATCATAGTCGTCAAGAACAGAAAATGTGTCATTATTTACAGGGCTATTTGCATCAATTGATGAAGCAGTAAAACCAAAAACATATTCTTTGTTGTCTGCATAAATCTCAACAACAGGATATGATGGATGTTCATTACCTGGATCTGGCTTTTTGTCTGGAATATCAAAATTAATTGGATAGTTCTCTTTAACCGTCAAAACGAAACTATCGTTGACACTTGCATTGTCTGGTGCAACTGCTGAAATTGTAACCTTTCCAACCTTATAATATGAAACCACATAGTGGTCACCACTCACAGACACTTTTGCAACAGAGTTGTCCGAACTTGAAACAACAAAAGCCGTCATCGCCGAGGCTGAAACTTTCAAACCAAAATCAAATTTATTATCTTCTTCAGCGGTCAAGAAAACTTCTTTCTCAAAAATTTCAGAATTTGTGCCATATTCAACCAAACGAAGGTCATAAACTGTTGTTGTTGAAACTTTTGAAAGCATAGTAAAAGCCACAAGTCCACCGACTGCGACAATTAACACAACAACAATAGCAATAATTGCTTTTTTAAGTTTCCCGCTCATTTCTTCCCTTCTAGTATGGTTTTTTTATATTTTTACTATTCTATTTTATTTCATCTCCCAAGCAATGTCAAATTAAAATAAACTGTTTTTAATTTAATGTGAACATTTTCATAAATATTATTAAAAACAGACATTTACCATTTCTCACAAAATCAACATTGTTTTTCCTATTCACCCACAAAAAATAAGCATAAAAAAAGCGGAGAAATCTCCGCTTTTAAAATTTAAACCTAAGCTTCAAGTGCTTCAAATCTAGCTTTTGTCATGTCTTCTGGGTTCTTAACATATGAAGGAACACCCATATTATGATTATAGCTCATTCCATAAGCATAAACAATGTTGTTTCCGATTTCATTTGTCAAAACTTGAAGACCCATTGTGCTGAGAGTTTTGAAAGCTCCGCTGCTTTCATAGCCATATGAGAAAGTTGTTTTGTCTGCTTTTACAAAATAGTTCTCAATTTGGCAAGTTGTAAGGTCAAGTGTGTCAGCAACATCAATATTAGAGTTAATGTTTCCAACAACAGCACCAAGAGCTCTTACTCTGTAACCTTGTGATCCCATTGCTTTTTCAGCTTTGAAATCTACAATGATGCTATAGTTAATTTTATTGTTGTTAAATTTAACGTTTGAAGTATCAACCAATGTAAATGCATCAACTTCACCGTTTCCACGTTTTTGAATTGAACCAACAAGTCCACCAGCAAGGAATACTTTTCCATAAGGAACAGATTCTTCACCACTCTTGAATGCAGCAGTTTGATATGCATCGTTAACATAAACATTTGCAATTACTTCGCAGTTGTTAATTGCAACATTGTTGTCTTGAATTCTTGCAACAACACCACCAAAATAGTTAGCACCACGAGCAAACTTTTTATCTACATCTTGGTTGACATTGATTGTAACTTTAACACCATCAATTGTTGTGTTTTCAAATGCATTTGCAACAGCACCAGCAATCATATAGGTTGTAGAGAAGTTTCTATATTCTGTTCCATTTCTATAATAGTTGCATGATGTATATTTTGCATTAACTTCACAATTGCTGATTTGTGCACCATATGCATTATGTGCAATTCCAGCAAAACTAAGAGTTTCTTTACCAACAAGTTCGAAAACAAGATTTGAAACTACTGGGCGAGCAGTTGATTCTGCACTTCCGATATGTCCAAAGCCAGCACCAAATGTGTTGTCATAAAGAACTTTAAGGTTTGCACCATTATCAATAACATTTCCTTTTCCAACAAGTGTTGCAACAACTTTAACAGTTTTTGCTTCGTTGCCTTGAACACTTCCGAAAAATTTATATGCAAATGCACTTGCAGCATATGCAGCAATAGTTGTATCTACAGCTTCACCAACAAATTCATCAGAGAATGAAATTTTAACATTTTCACCAACATTCATTGCAAAACCTGAAGCCATAAATCCAGTCATGCTTCCTTTAACAGAGCAATCTTTAATGTTTAAAACAACATCTGATGTTGTACTTTTTGCATTACCAACCAAACCAGCAACTTGTCCACCGATCATTGTAATGTCAAGTCCTTCAACTTTAACATTTTCAATTTCAGCAGCATATGCTTGTCTGTTTAATGTGCAAGCATCAAGTGCAACTGTATCAATATATCCAGCAGCACCAGCAATTAAAGTTGCATATGGAACATCAGCAATATTTTTGAAAGGAGTTGGGTCGATTGCTTTTAATGATTTTACAGTTGAGTTTTTAAGAACCGTGTTAACCATTCTTCCAGCAAGTCCACCAATTATTGAAACATTGTTATAAACTGTATTAACAGACATTTCAACTTCACAATTTTCAATCACATTTTTCTTTGCAAGATATTCTTCAGCTAAAGTATCTTTATAGGCGAATGTTGATGCATCACCAACGATACCACCAACATAAGAACCTTTAACTGTTTCAATTTCTGAAAGGTTGTGAATAACATTTTCAGTGAAATCAAGTTTTGCTTTTGAGTTTGAAATTTGTGTAAGTTGCATGCTTCCGATAATTCCACCAACACCATTAGCATCGCCAGTTGCAGTGCATGAAAATGCTTTAATTTTAGAATTTGCAGAAACATTTTCAACTTTAAGTCTTTGAGCTGATCCAACAACAGTACCGATTGAAAGTTCAACAAATTTGTTGAATTCAGAATCTTCACCTTGAGTTTTTGTAAGTTCTTCATAAACTTCAGCTGAAACTGAAATTTCCGCACCAGTAAATGATACATTTTTAATTTCAGAATCGTTCTGAATTCTTCCAAAGAATCCAAGGTCTAAATATGCAACTTTTTCTGTTCCATAAACAGCAATTGCGAGATAGTTTTTATAGTTTTCTGATGTAACTTTAATTGACATGTTTTTAATAGCATGGTCGTTACCTTCGAAAACCATTTGAGAAACAGCATTGCCACGAGCTCCAAGTGGTTTCCAATCTTCGCCAGCAAGGTCAATATCTGAAACAAGTGAAACATATTTAAGGCTAACTTTGTTTTCACCAGTTGTGTTAACAATGCCTGCAAATTCTTTCAAATGTGCTTTTGTTGCAATGATATATGGTTCTTCTGCGCTGAGACCTTCAGCATTGTGATGATAAACAGAAATGTTATAAGTTGTTTTATAACCATCTTTTCTGTTAACAACAGCAGTTACAGTGCCATTAACATCTTTAGCAACATATATATTTTCTTCCGCATTAAATTCAAGTGGATTTTCTTGATTTTCACCAAGAGTAAAAGTCAAATCTTTATTTTCAGTGTACCCCTTCAATTCTTCAACAGTTTCCCCTGAACGGAAAGCAAGAGAAAGAGTTAAATCTGAACCGCTGTTACTAGAACCTGGATTTACAACACTTACAATTGTGTAAATACTGAGAGATAATGTAGCAACAATTGCGATGATAAGAGATGCTAAGAAACCTTTTTTAGACATATTATCCTCCTTATGCACGTCTTGTGCACTTAATATAACTAAATTATATATTACCTTTGCCTTAATGTCAATACTGATTTTTAAATTTGGTCAAAAAAAGAGCCATTTTTTCACATAAAAATGGGCTCTATTTATCATTTTTTGCGTTTTTTGTCAATTTTTCACATATTTTTGCTGAAAACCTATGCTGAAAACTGCACATTTACTTTAAAGGTTATTTTTGAAGGCACTTTATCCTTGTTAATTCCTGTTGATTGAAGGGTTATCGTAACCGTTCCTTCACCTTTCACTGTAAGCACTCTCTTTCCATTTTCTTCTGAAAGTTTAAGAACATTATCGTTTGAAAGAAGAACCAGAAAATCCGAGCTTTCAATCAAAAATTGATCATCATCAAAATATTTAACGGCGGTTACAAACTGACTTCCCAAATTTGTTACAAGATTGATTTCTGCATTGTTTTTAACAACGTTTTTGCCAAAAACAGCAAAACTGTCCGAGATGTTGTTTTCACAAACAATTTTTGTTGTAGCAACAAGGTTTTGACTTTCCCCTGCACTGTTTAAAATTTCAACAGTAATGTCACTTTCCCCAGCTTTACCAGTTGATGCAACAAGCAAGTTTTGACTGTCTAAAACTTCAACAACACTTGGGTTTGAACTTGTAATTTTATAATTAAACTCATCTGGTTTACATTTTCTTGGTTCAGTCTCACTTTCAAAAACACCTGTAACTTCAAGAGTTTTTACACCATTTTCATAAAGCTTTTCAGAAGAGTTCAAAAATGCAATTTCAGAAGGATATTCACGAAGTTTAACTTCACAACTGTCTTGAAGTTCGTTGATTTTTACATTTACAACAATGCTTGTGAAGCGTTTATCAAGAACCTTTACAGAACCATTTTCAAATCTGAAATATTGAGATTCTGTAATATAGTCACTTCCAAGAGAAAACGATACAATATATGAAGAACTTGTTGCAGGATAAACTTTAAAATCAAGAAATGTTTCAACATTATAGTCAACATAATAAACATCTTTAACAAACAAAATTGCTTGCACGGCAGAACTGCCCTCAGTTCCGCAGCCTGCGAAAACAAAAAGGCTTAAAATGCAAACAGCAATAGACGCAATTATGCTTTTCAAAATTTTAGATTTTTTCATATTCCTATTATAAAAATATTTTGTGCAATTTGTCAAATAAATATTGACTCAAAATATTTTGCTTAGATTTTTGAAACAGTAACCATGTCTGATGGTTTTGGAGTTTCAATAGAAGTTGTTTGGACAACAAGGTCACCTTTTTTAACAATTCCAGAAGAAAGTGCAGTTTGTCTTGTTTCTTCCAAAAGGTCTTTAGAATCTTTACATTCTTTGTCAAGAAGTGGATAAACTCCCCAATAAAGTGACATTTGATGATATGCTTTTACACTTGGAGTGCAAGCAATAATCGGACAAGCTGGACGAAATCTGCTTGCATTTTTAGCTGTGATTCCAGTGTTTGTTGCAACAATAATAGCTTTTGCTGAAAGGCTGCGAGCAAGAAGACATGCAACATGTCCAATGCTTTCTTCAATTTTTGCAGAATCAACAAAGTCAACAGCCTTGCCATATTCCATTGCCTTTTCTCTTTCAACAACAATCTTTGCCATTGTTTGAACACAAAGAACAGGATATTTTCCAGCAGAACTTTCACCCGACAACATTACAGCGCTTGAGCCATCTTCAACCGCATTTGCAACATCTGAAATTTCTGCTCTTGTTGGGCGAGCATTGTTTATCATTGATTCAAGCATTTCTGTTGCTGTGATAACGGTTTTGCCCTTGCTTATGCATTTTGAAATAATCTCATTTTGAACATTCGGAATTTGCTCAAAAGGAATTTCAACACCAAGGTCACCACGAGCAACCATCACACTGTCTGAAACGTCAATGATTTCGTCAAGATTTTTAACACCAAGTTCGCTTTCAATTTTAGAACACAAAATTGCCTTTTCTTCACCATGTTTTTTAAGGAAATTTCTAATGTCTAAAACATCTTGTGCCGAGCAAACAAAAGAAAGTGAATAAATGTCTGCCCCTTCTTCAATTCCAAAAAGCAAATGTTCCTTGTCACTTTTTCCAAGATATGGAGTGTCAAGAACAAGCCCAGGAATGTTTAAACTTTTCCGATTGCTTAAAACACCACCAACCAAAACCTTGCAAATAACATCTGTTTCGGTTGTGCTTTCAACTTGAAGTTTTACAAGACCATCATTGGCAAAAATAATAGTTCCCTTCTTTACAATTTTTGTAAAAGACGGAACACTTACAAACGACACCGATTTGTTTCCAATGCACTTTTTAGTTGTAAGTGTGAATTTGTCACCTTTTTGAAGCTCAATTGAAAAGTTTTCAAACTCACCAAGACGAATTTCAGGCCCGTTTGTATCAATCATAATTGCAACTGGAGCATTAAGCTCTTTTCTTGCTTGTTTAACTTTTTCAATCATTTCATGATGAGATGCATGTGTTCCATGGCTCATGTTAAACCTTGCAACATTCATTCCAGCTTTTATCATCTGCTTTAAAATTTCAACATCATTGCATGCTGGACCAATTGTGCAAACAATTTTTGTTCTTTTCATTTTTTGTTTCCTTAAATTATATTTTCTATTTTTATTATATAAAATCATTTTATTTTTGTAAAACAAAAAAAGCACAAGTTTTTCCAACTTGTGCAAAAATTGATTTATTATTTTCCCATTTCTGAAAAATATCCAGTTGGGTCTGCAAGATTGCCCTCACTATAAAGCTCAAAATGAAGATGTGGCCCATCTGCTTTTTCAGTTAAATTGGTTGAAATTTTTCCAATCTCCTGCCCTTTTTTAACTTTATCTCCTTGCTTTACAGATGCTTCACTTGCAAGACACTTATAAACCGTTTTAAGATTTGATCCATGATCAATCGTAATGCAAAGCCCGTCCATCATTGACTCTTCAACCTTTTCGACAGTTCCATCATATACTGCCAAAACAATGGTTCCTTCTGCACCTTCAAAATCAATTGCTTGGTGAGTTTTCCAGTCGCCAGTTGTTTTGTCTTCAAGAAGATGATCCTCAGCATATTCCTTCAATACTTTTCCATCTTTAACCGGAAGCGAAAAGACAACAACCCCACCACCATCAACAGGCTTAGTGTCTTCTATAACACTTATAACCGGAAGTGTTGCTTGATCTTCACCAGCATATGTCACCGCTGTAATTGCAATCATCGTAACAGCAAGTGCGACACACAAACACACCGCAAGAGTATATGCATTTCTTTTAAAAAAATATTTGATTTTTCTCCAAAAATTATTTTTCATTTTTTTCACCACCCCATGCAAAAAATATTTCCAAACAAATTCTAATTTATACACATTTTTTTAAAAACTTCCATAAATAATCGGGCTTGCCATTTGAACGTTTTGATCATCAATGCAAATTTGAACATTTGCCTGTCTTCCTGAAATTGAATATTTAATCAAAGCACTCACACCTTCAATCACCCTTCTTGTTCCAACATTATACTCCCTTAAAACGACGAGCCCCATTTTGCTTGCAACTTCATTTAAAGATGATAAATTTAAAAATACACATTCACCAACAATTTCACCATTTTCTTCATAATAAATGCACTTTTTCGCAACATTTTCACACAAGAAGCCCAAATTCGCACCAGAATATTGCACATTTGCATTTACACCAATTTCTTTTGCCTGATTTTTGCAGAAAAAAGAAAGAGTTTTTGGAAAAAGTAAACAAAAACCCAACAGAACTAAAACTAGAAATGCAAAAATAAATTTCTTCATAAAAAAATCATCTCTTGAAAAGATGATTTCCAAAATGCTAAATTTTATTCAAAAAGTTTATCCATAAACCCATATGCCATTATAAGCCCAAGAAGTGTTGGCTTTTTAGAAAAAGTTGCAGAAACCGAAAATGCTCTTTTCACTTTTTCTCCGCAAAAATTATTCTTTTTCAAAACATTTTCAACAATGCAAAATGTTGTTTGAATTTTGAAAACTTTAGACATTGTTGTTTGAAAAAACTGTCTTAAATAGGGCTGAAAGTTTCCAAATGAGTTTCTTGTTTTTTCATCAGGCAACAAAATTTTACTATCACCCATTCTTTTAATTGTTTCTGTTTGCGGAATTTTGTAAAGCTCTGAAATATGTTTTATATGCAAATTCAAGTTTGCGACATTATAATTGTGCGGATTTTTCAAAAAACAATCATAACTTGAGACAATAATTTTAAGTGCAATTGTTTCAAGTTCTAAAAAATCACCATTTTTGCTTAAAGATTGCAAAACATCTAAAACAAGCTTATCTCCACCATAAAAATATTTTGTCTCATCAAAAAATGTCATTGCTTGTCCTAAACGAATAAGTGTCCAAACATTCTTTTCAGAAAGTGACATGTTATTTTTTAAAATATAATCTTTCATTGTTTTTGAGAAAAAATCTGAAAGCCTTGGGCAAGTTTCTTGTTTAAACACAAGTTTTGCAAATTCATTGTCAAAAAGTGCAATAAATTTTGATGAAAGATAATAGGTTTGAAACTTGTTTGCTTTTTCTGTAACATTAACAAAAATCGCAAGCGGGCTGACTGTTTTATAAAAACAAAAACAAACCCCATCATAAAGTCTTGAAAAAGATGAAAAAGTGAAATCCGTAAAATTTCCAATTGGACAGATTATAATTTGTTTTTCATAAAGTGCACAATAATATTTACAAACAGAAATCAATTCTTCTTTTCCAAAAACAACAACAATTTCTGAGTCATCATTTTCAATTGTTTTTGCCAAAAACTCTGTTGCAAAACAATTTTCGATTGTTTTGATTTTAAAGGCAATGTTGCTAATTTTCATTTTGTTTGAAAATTCAACTTCATTTTCACTTTTTTCATCATCAAAAAACAAAATGCTGCGATATTTCTTTTCACAAATGAAATCAAGCATAAGAGAAAAAGCATTGTCACTTACAACAATTTTTTCGGTTGAAAGAAAATGCTGTTTCCCACACTCGCATTTTTTAATTTCTAATAATTTATTTTCCACAAAATAATAATAACATGCGACAATATGTTTATCGCATGTTATTTATCTAATTTTATATCGAATTTTAATGTTTTTTGAAATTTATTGCAGGTTTTCCGCATTTTCAGTTTTTTGAGCACTTTTAAGTTCTTTCTTTGATTTCACAACTCTTGCAATGCTGTCAATAGTTGAAATTGTAAATCCTTGAATGATTGGAAAATAATAGGTCAAAAATCTCCAAGCAAGAAGTCCAAGAACAATATATTTGCTTCCAATAAGTGAAGAAACACCAAACATTGCAATAAATGAAAATTCCATCATTCCTGTTCCGCCAGGAAGAGGAATCACAACAGATGCCATTTGACAAATTATGAATTTTGTAATGCAAATGCAAAGAAGACTGAACACTGCAGTTGCATTTGTAAGCTCAATGTTTGAAAATGCCATTACAACTGTAAAAGGGATCGCGAAATATGCAAAAACTTCAAGCAAACAGAATGCAACACAAATTGCAAGAGTTCCCTTGTGTTTGTTTAAATAGGAAATTGAAGATTGATATTCCAAAACTTGTCGCATGATTTTGTTATAGCTTTTACGATAGTCTTTAACAATTTTAAATGCATATCCAACTTTAACAATTCCACGAACAAGCGAACGACCAACAATCTTTCCGCTTCCAACCAAAATAAACACAACACTTGTAAGAGCTGTAACAATAATTCCGATTGCTGCAAAAATTTTGAAAAGAATCAACAAAAGTTCATTAAGAGATGAACCAGTTGGCAAAAATGGAATTCCAAAAATGAAGAACAGTGTTAAAACAACTGTATAAACAATGTTATAGATGATAAGTTTAATGATAGGAATGCTTGTTGCAATTCCTGCAGAAATATTAGATCTTGTCAAATTCAAAATTTGAGAAGGCTGTCCACCAACTGAAAAAGGTGTGATCGCATCAAAATATTTTCCAACAGCACTAACTTTATAAGCTGTGAAAAATTTTGACTTGCCTGTTGATTTTCGGATAAGGAAAAAGAAAATCATTGCATCAGCAAAAAACATTAAAAAGAAAAGTAAAACTCCACCAAGAAGCCACCAAAGTCTGCTTCCTTGAGTTTGAATAATTTCTTTAATAGAAATTCCATCGGTTTCTTTCAAACATGCAGAAATAATAAATCCAAGAACACAAACGTTAATTGCAAGAAAAATAAGGTTTGTGATAATGCTTTTGCGTTTTTTCTTTGGCTTTTGTGTCTCAATTGCTTCAGAAAGTTTTTCACGAGCAAGGCTCTCATCAATCATTGCATCTTTTTCAACGTCATCGAAAAATGAAACTTGACCTTCGCTTATAACGTTTTCTTCGCTTTTGTTTTCTTGCTCAGAAAAATCAGGTTCCTTAGAACCTTCAACACCAGGCATGCTTAGTTGCTCATTTTCAAGTTGTTTCTTTTTTCTCATATTCTCGCCTTACCTTTAAATGATACCAGCATGCAAAAAAACTGTCAATAAAAATATGCACTTTAAACCAAAAATGCAAAGAAAAAAGAGCCATAAGGCTCTTTATATATATTATTGTTTGTCACCGGCAGTGTCGTCAGTTCCATCATCGAAGAATTTTCCGGCAGCAATTAAAGCTTCAAGTTCTTTAACTTCATCGGCATATCTTGTTTGTTCGTGAGTAAGATAATCTTTAAGTTTCAAGTTGCTTTCATATTTTTCACGGTTTGTTTCAATATATTCTTGTGCATCTTGAATGCTTGCTTTAAGTTCTGCAATGTGAGATGTAAGTTCTTCTTGACGTGCTTTCTTTTCAGCATCAACATTTTTAATGTCAGTTACTGAATACATCAAAAGGTTAAGGTTTGTAAGTTCCAAAGCTCTGCGATCAAGCATTTTTTGATTTCTTTCCATTCTGCGAATGGTTCTTTCATATTTCAAAATTGCACGAGATGTTTTGTCAAGATCTCTGTCAATTTTTGCTTGGCTTTCCTTAATCTTTTCAAGACGAATTCTATAGTCAAATTCAGGTCCAGCATGATCAACAACTGTAACAACTTCTGCAGGTTGTTCTTCTTTTTCCTCTTTTGTTTCTTCAACAATTACAGGAGTAACTTCTGCTTCTTCATCTTCAGGTTCTTTTTGAACGTCTGCTCCGAAAATATTAATGACAACCTTTGAATTGTCTTGAGCCGGCTCTTTTGGTTCTTCTTTAATTTCTTCTTTTGCTTCTTCAACTTGAGCAGGTTCTTCTGATTTTTCTTCAACTTGAGCAGGTTCTTCTGCTTTTTCTTCAACTTGAGCAGGTTCTTCTGTTTTCTCTTCTTCTTTTGTTTTTGAAGCTTCTTCAAGTTTTGCAAGCATTTGATCAAGATCAATTTCATTGATTTCTTCTTTTTGAGAATCAATTGAAACATCTTTTTCATCTTGAGCTTTTTCTTTAGCACAAGAAACAACAATAAATGCGATTGTAAATCCAAGTGCTGTTAAAACTCCAAGTCCAAGGATAACAATTGCTACAATTTGGAATGGTGACATAATTTTTCTCCTTAATAATTTATTTTTTTAGTTTGGTGGAGGCGGCGAGAGTCGAACTCGCGTCCAAGAAAATCCATAAATGCCCTTCTCCGTACAAAAGTCAATTTCAAAGGCTTTCGCTTTAAACAAGAAACTAACAAATTGTTTTCAAGCTATCAAAATTTATTTTAAAAAACTTTCCCAACTTTGACAAAGAAAGTTTCGCTCGGCTTTACTTTAACAAGCCTGGAAACCAGCCGACCTTTTCCAGCACCCGTGGCTAAACTAAGCAGCCATTGCAACTAAATCGTTGTCATTTATTGTTTTTACCGATTTTAGGATTCAGTATAATCCTGTACGCTTATAACACTTACAAATATAACCTGTCGAAACCAGAACACCCCCATGAGGGTTTGCCTGGAAACCTTAAACGTCTTTTAAAGCACGCATTGTGTCTTTGGCAATTGTTTTTTCTTTAAGCGATTGCTTCTTATCGTAAAGATGTTTACCTTTTGCAACTGCAAGAAGAACTTTAACAAAACCATCTTTAAAATATGCTTTAAGCGGAACAAGTGTGTAACTTTCATTTTTCACTTTTCTTTCAATTTTCGCAATTTCAGACTTATGAAGCAATAATTTTCGTGTTCTTTTCTCATCTTCCTTGAAACTTGCAGTATTTTTATAACAAGGAATGTTAGCATTCAAAAGAAATACTTCCCCATTTCTCAAAACACCATAGCTGTCTGAAAGATTAAGATGACCCGCACGAAGAGATTTGACTTCACTTCCGGTTAAAACAATTCCACATTCAAACGTGTCTTCAATAAAATATTCAAAGTTCGCTTTTCTATTTGTCGCTATCTCTTTCATATTTGCTCCTTGATTATATCATAGTAATTTTTGTTTTTCAAGATGGTTTTTGAAAAAAAATCTAAAAAAACGCACTTTTTTAGCTCTTTTTGGTTAAAAAAACTAAATTTTTGCGTTTTTTTAGTATTTTTAGTTGTTTTTTTGATTTGTTAAAACAAAGTCAATATGTCTTGTGTTGATATCAACACTATCAACCTTAACAGTAACTTTTTCACCAATTGAAAATTTGTTTCGTTTTCCAACAAGCATATATCTTGTCTGATCAAAAATATAGTGATCATCTGGAAGCGATTCTACATATACAAATCCTTCAATTGTATTATCAAGCTCAACAAAAATTCCAGACTCGATCACCGAACTGATTTTTCCTTCATAAACTTCACCAATTCTTTCTGACATATATTCTGCTTTCTTCAAATCGTCAACAGCTCTTTCTGCTTCATCTGCAACACGTTCAGTTAAAGATGATTGCTCACTTGCTTCTTGAACAAAACTCTCAAGAACCTTAACCTTATTTTCGTTAAGTTGACCATGAAGCATATATTTCAAAATTCTGTGAATTGTAAGGTCTGGATATCTTCTAATTGGTGATGTAAAGTGGCAATAATCTTTAAGCGCCAAACCAAAATGTCCAAGAGCTTGACTATCATAACGAGCCTTTTGCATGCTTCTGAGCATTACTTTTGAAATTGGTTCACTTTGAGGTGTGCCCTTAATTTCATTTAAAAGTTTTTGGAAATCTTTTGGTTCGCTTCCTTTATTTCCTGCTTCAAGTTTAAGTCCAAAACTTGAAACGAAAGTTTTGAAGGCCTTCACTCTCTCAAAAGTTGGTTCTTCGTGAACACGATAAACAAACGGAAGCCCCATATGTTTTGCATGACGTGCAACAACTTCATTTGTAATAACCATAAATTGTTCGATAAGCCTGTCACTAATATCTCTTGGCTTTTTAACAATTTCGGTGATTTTTCCTTCTTCATCAACATTGATCTGTGCTTCTGGCAAGTCAAAATCAAGTTGTCCAGCTTCATCACGACGTTTTAAAAGAATAAGAGCAAGCTCTTTCATTTTCTCAAGCATTGGAACAATTTTTGCATATTGTTTTCTAAGTTCAGGATCGCCATTAAAGATTTTTGTAACCTTTGTATAGGTCATTCTATAGTCCGAACGAATCACACCTTCAGCAATGTTATAGTCCAAAATGTTACCTTTTTTGTCAATTTGCATTGTAACACTCATTGTAAGACGGTCTTCTTCTGGGTTAAGAGAACAAATTCCATTTGACAGAGTTTTTGGAAGCATTGGCAAAACATAGTCTGGAAAATATACACTTGTTCCACGGCGAAAAGCTTCTTTATCAAGAGCAGAATTCTCTTTTACATAGTTTGAAACGTCTGCAATGTGAACTTTCAAAACATAGGTTTCACCCTTCATTAAAAGAGAAATCGCATCGTCAAAGTCACGAGCATCTTCACCATCAATGGTGATTGTAAGCTCATTTCTAAAATCTTTTCTTCCCTTTATCATTTCATCTGAAACCGGTTTATTAAGCTCATCTGCTTCTTTAATTACATCTGCAGGGAAATCTTCAATAAGCCCGAAAGAGCGAATCATTGAAAGGGTTGTAACTTTAAAACTGTTTGGATCACCAAGAACTTCGATAACTTCGCCTTGACTCATTCGTGTTCTGCTTGGATATTCGTCAATTTTAAGAACCACCTTGCTGATTCCTGTTGCCCCACCAAGTTTGTTTACAGGAACAAAAATACTGTCAGCAAAACGTTGATCATCAGGAACCACAATAGCCCCGCCACTTGTTGGAGAAATTGTTCCAACAATGGTTTTATATCCTCGATCCAAAATTTTCATGACCGAGCCTTCCGCTCTTCCACGAGATGATTGTGCCCCACGACCCTTATAGTTTTGACCACGTTTCTTTTGTTCAACCTTAATCAAAACTGTATCGCCATGAGCTGCACCATTAAGGTTTCTTTCAGCAATGAAAATGTCATCACCGCCAGCAACAGGACGTGCAAAAGCATATCCATTTGGATTCGCAAGAATTGTTGCTTTAACTGCACCTGAATTTTCTGGCAACGTATATTTATTACGCTTGGTAAAAACAATCTCGTCATTTCTTGTAAGTTCGTTAAGCATGCTTGCTAGAGCCTGCCTATCAAACCCACGAGTAAGTCCAAGACGTTTTGCAATTTCGTCAAAATCAAGATATTTTTGTTTGCTGTTTTCAAAAACCGCTAAAACACTTTCTCTAAAATTCATCATTTTCTCCTTTTAAATATGAAATTCTTTTTGAAGCTCTTTCACAAGTTTGTTTCTTTTAAATAGTTCCAAAATCACCACGGCCAAAAGCGAAGTGCACATGAATGCAAGACTTGGCCAGAGTGGAAGATTTTTAAACCAAATAAACATTACAAAAAAGTAAATTATGCTGAATATTGCAAGAAAACTTACGCTTCTTAAAAGCTCCCCTTCATGTTTTCTTGAACAAAGACAAATTATGCCCGATGTGATTATTGATGCAGTCATGATTGAAGGCCCCGCATAAACAAGTGCCCAACCGAATTTTGTTGCAAGTGTGAAATAGTTATAGGCATCAATAAATATAAGGAAAAGTGAAACCAAAATGCTCATTATCGTAAGCTCTTTAATATACTGGCTCACCTTCACTTTAAGTGGCTCAATGAAAACATGGAAAACCATGATCAAAAGTGCCAAAACATATGGATACCAATATGGCTTTGTTGGAAAAATCAAATTCACAATCAAGCATATAATTGCCGATATCCAGAACATTCCACGTGTAATGTTATACCATTTTATGTTTTGAAAGTTTTTAAAACTATAAAGTGGATATGATTTTTTGTTTTCAACAATCTTTTCATCGCCACTTATAACATGTTTGCCACAAAGTGGACAGTTTGAAAGATCTGAGCTAACGTGAACTTTGCAACTTGAACAATATCTATTTTCTTCCATACATATCCCTCCTGTTGCTGTAAACATCAATATCAAGCCCAAAATCTGCAAGCATGCAAAAAATGTCTCTTTCGGTTTGGTTTTCTGCAATTTTTGATGAAATGCAAATTGAAAGCTTGTCACCAAAAGAAACAACCCCAATGCTTTTTTGATTATATAAACTTCTGCCAAGATTGAAAGTGTAACTTTCAACAAAGTCGTTAAACTCTTCAGGGCAAGAAACTTTCCCAATGTTTGAAAGTGCAAGTGTTTGAAGGTTTTCGCCCATATAATTGAAGCACATTTTCAAAACAAAGTTTTTAATGAAAAGTGGCATGATTTTAACAAAAAAGTTCTTTTGAACTTTAACATTTGCGTTAATGTTTGCTTGAAGCATGTTATCATCAACATTTTTAAGTTCTCTTTGAAAAATCTCGATAACATCTTCAAAAGATAAATCTTTGCCAGCAACTGGAACATTGACATATGATGAGAAATTTCTTAAGCTTTTACTATTATAGCGAGAACGAAGGTCAATTGGAACTGAAATTTTTGTTGGTTTTTTATTTGATGTTTGTCTCTTATAAATTTGATAGCCAACAACAGCCGCCAAAAACACCGAGATTGTTGCATTATATTTCTTTGCAACTTCTTTAACTTTTGAAACACTCAAAATTCCTTCGGTTGAGTTCACCATTCCAGATGGAAGCAAAGTTCCCTTAATTTTATATGCACTTTTTTCTTTTGGACGTTTTGTTTTATCATTATTTACACTTTTGAAAAAGCTGTCTTCCATTTCTTCATCTGATGGAATGTCATTATAACTTGCACAACCAACAAATTCAGAAATTTTAGTTCCGCAAAGCTCAATATATCTTGCAACCAAACTGTTTATAAAAAACAATGCCCCACGACCATCACAAATTGCATGGAAAACTTCAAGAGTGATGCGATATTCACTATATAACACACGAATCAAAAATCCATTTCCATTTGACAAATTGAATGGCTGACAAGGGAAATATTTTTCTTCTTCAATTTCAAGTCTGCCAAAATTTGGTTCATAATAGTTCCAGAAAAAGCCATGACACAATTTTACATTGAAAGTTGGAAAACGTGGCATAATGTCATCAAGTGCCTTTTGCAAAATTTGTTTGTCAACTTTATTTTTCATTGTAACCGCAATTCTATAAACAAAATTCCAGTCTTTATCTGACGCACTTGGATAAATTGAAGCAGCATTATCAAGACGAAACCAACTTGCAAATTTCCCACGTTGTTCCATTGCTCGAATTGTTTCTTCTTGTTTTTTGCGAATTTCTTTTTCTTTAAGCTTCTTATATTTCAAAAGTTCTTTGATTCTTTGCTTTTTTGCACGATTTTTTGCCTTTTTCGCACTTTTTTCGGCTTTTTTTGCAATTTTCTGCTCTTTTCTTGCACGCAAAATTTGCTCTTTTGCATTTTCCTTTTCTTGTTTTTGTTGCAAAAGGGCTTCTTTTTTCTCGTTTTCTGCAATATTTAATTGTTGTCTTTCTTTATGAGCCATTATTTCGCCTATTTTATTAGA
>ERZ779888.71-NODE-71-length-140622-cov-19.243969_pt1 | contig 140622 bp, 134 predicted proteins | sample MGYA00511245_ERZ779888 | MGnify/ENA primary metagenome ERZ779888 (study PRJEB29588, sample SAMEA2155255) | human gut metagenome | biome: human gut; feature: human-associated habitat; material: faeces | place: Denmark | collected 2008/2010 ...
CGAAAGAGCATATCTCCGAAGGTCCGGAAGGAATCATTCTGGAAGCAATGCTGGAAGGCTATGCCGAGTTCTATTCTGCCGAGTTATCAGAAAAGATCCATCGTGGACAAAAAGAGAACGCGCTGAAAGGGAAAAACAACGGCGGTGGCGTTCCTCTCGGCTATCTGTTGGACAAGAAAGCACAGAAGCTTGTGATTGATCCCGTGACCGCACCATTAGTGGTTGAGATATTTGAAAAGTATGCTGACGGCAAAACGGTTCGTTCCATTGTTGAGGATTTCAATGCCCGTGGGCTCAGAACGAAGAAGGGACAACCGTTCAATATCAATAGTTTCAGCGCTCTGCTGAAAAACCGCAAATACATTGGCGAGTATCGTTATCAGGATGTTGTAATTGAGGGCGGTGTTCCCGCCATCATTCCGGAAAACCTCTTCAACCGTGTGCAGGAACGCATGGAGAAGAACCGCCATGCTCCCGCAATGGCAAAAGCAAAAGAGGACTATCTGCTGACAACAAAGCTGTTCTGCGGCAAGTGTGAGCGCATGATGGTTGGTGAAAGCGGCAAGAGCCATACCGGCGCTATGCACTATTATTACAAATGCAGCGGTGCGAAGCGCCTGAAGGATTGCGACAAGAAGGCTGTTCGCAAAGACTGGATTGAACGTGTTGTTGTCCGCCTGACCATGCAGCGCGTCATGGATGAAGAGAAGATTAACAGGCTCATCGATGCAATTCTTGTTATACAGGAGCAGGAAGACACAACAACCCCTGCGCTTCGCTCACAGCTTGCGGAAACCGAGTCCTTCATTGGAAACATTCTGAAAGCAATCGAGCAGGGCATTTTCACGCCGTCTACTAAACAGCGGCTTGATGAGCTGGAAGCACGGAAGGAAGAAATCCTTGTGAATATCCAGACTGCTGAACTGCAAAAGCCAAAGCTGACCCGCGAACAGATGACGGCATGGTTTGAACAGTTCCGTCATGGCGATCCAGCAAACCGTGATTTTCAGAAACGCCTGATTGATACGTTTGTAAACGCCGTGTATGTGTTCGATGATAAACTGGTCTTGACCTACAACTATCAACATGGGACGCAGACGATCTCGCTTGAAGAGATCGAGTCGGCGTTGAGTTCGGATTTTGATGGGGCTACTCCACCACCAAAAAGCCCAGATTATCTGGGCTTTTTGCTTATCTGCCGCAAGACTGATGAGGCAATTCTATGCACCTTTGGGCTATAACGAAATGGAAAAGGTTTTATTCCGGCGTACCTGTGCGGCATAGGGACGGCTTGAGGGCGCGGTTTGAAAAAGGCATAGATGCGGATTTGCGCAATGCCTGCATTCGCTTTTGCGATTGGGCAAGGCATGAATACTATTTCCCGATACGGGTATGCGTTTATTTCAAAAAGGATGAGTTGATACGCGCCATGGATGGGGAAATGGTGAGCGCAACATTCTTCGGCCCATATGATAAAATGGAGGAGCCGTATATCCGCGTTTCAACGGGCGATTTTGGGGAGATTAAAGCGAGAAACGGCAGAGATAATGCCGTGTTTGCGATTTTGCATTCCGTCGCGCATGAGCTTACGCATTATTTTCAATGGGTAAACGGATTGGAGCTCACCGCAATCGGCGAAGAAAGGCAAGCCGCATATTATGCCGATATCATCATAGATGAATACATGGATGTATATTACCATCCATAACCCCAACTAAAAAAGGAGGGATTTTCATCCCTCGTCCGGCATTTGGGAATCGTATATACATTCGTCCCAGATGCTCTCCTTGCAAAATTCGTCCCATATGGCGGTCTCAAGCTCGCTCAGCGCGGATGCAAGGCCGTTTTCGTTTGCGGGGAATGCGGCGGCATAGCCCGCTGCGTCCGCATCGCAGAAGCCGGTTTTGTTGCTCCAGCCAACTATTTCCGGCAGTATCCCGCGCGCATCAAGCCATTCGGCAAAGGCCATGGAAAGCGCAGGGTAGTCTATCTGCCCCAGCGGCGCCGCGCCGAAGCCCTCGTGCGAAATATAGAATGGGCCGGCGTATTTAAGTTCGTTTTTATATTGAGATACAAGCGTTTCAATTTTGCTCATAATATTCACCCCGTTCAGCGTTTATAGCTATAGTTTACCCGCCTTTATTGCTTTTGTAAACGCCTGCTTTTGAACATTGTAATCAAACCAGTCGCGTCCGCCAGCAGCCAGCCTATGGGTATTGCCATCCATATGCCTATTTCGCCTATTTTTGCGGAAAGCATATATGCAAGCGCCACGCGCGTGCCAAGCGATATAACCGTAAGCACAACGGACATTGCGGGCCGCTGCACCGCGCGGAAATAGCCATACAGCAGGAAAAGGCAGCCTATACCGAAATAGAACGCGCCTTCTATGCGAAGATATTTTATTCCCGCCAGCAGCACGGCCGTTTCGTTTGCGTCAATAAATATAAGCATCAGCGGGCGGGCAAATGCGAACACCAGCGCCGATATTGCCACGCTGAACGCCGTACTTATAATAAATGCTTGCTTCGTGCCCGCGCGTATGCGCCCATGGTCGCCCGCTCCATGGTTCTGCGCAACGAATGTGGAATAAGCGTTGCCGAAGTCCTGTACGGGAAGGTAGGCGAATGTGTCTATCTTTACCGCTGCGGCAAACGCGGCCATTACCGTAGCGCCGAAGCTGTTTACAAGCCCCTGCACCATAAGTATGCCGAAGTTCATTACGGACTGCTGAAGGCAGGTGAGGGAGGACAGGCTGAATATATCCTTCAGTATAGGCTTGCTGAAGCACATATCCTCGTGCCTTGGGATAAGCTCCGGGCATTTGAAAAGCACATACAGGCATAAGCCCACCGCTGAAACGTACTGCGCAATAACCGTCGCCCAAGCCGCGCCCGCAATGCCCCAACTGAATACCAACACGAATATCAAGTCAAGCGCAATGTTCAGCACGGCGGATATCGCAAGGAAAATCAGCGGCACGGAAGAATTGCCAAGCGCGCGCAGCAGGCAGGAAACATAATTGTAAAGCGAGGTCGCAATAAGCCCAACGTATATAATTGCCAAATATTCGCGCATACCGCCGCGCACAGCGTCCGGCACGTGCAGAAACGAGAGTATAGGCTCCATGAAGGCGTATACTGCGGCGTTAATAAGCACGGTTATTGAAAGGAGGAGAATGAACGCATGCAATATGCCTGATCTCAGCGAAGAAGAATCGTTCCGCCCGCGGTATATCGAAAAAAGCGCGCCCGAACCCATGCTCAGCCCCAGGAATATGGAAGTGAGAAACGTTATGAGCGTATAGGCCGAACCAACCGCGGCAAGCGCGTTTGCGCCAAGCGCACGGGATACGATAAGCGTATCGGCAATGTTATAAAACTGCTGCAGCATATTGCCCGCCATCATTGGCAGCGCAAACAGAATGAGCGAGCGGGATATGCTCCCGCGCGTAAGGTCACGATACATGGCACATTCCTCAACTGATGATAGTGATGCGAAAGCATATTATAAAAAATGCTTGCGCAATAGTCAACAATATTGCCTAAAATGTTTGTTTTTTGCCGCGCGCGTGGTATAATGCAGGGTATGACAAAAACGGCGTTATCCCGTTAGGCGGATAGGAAAGGTGAAACATGAAAGTCAGCGAGCTGTTAGGCGAAAGGTATAAGGACAGGGTTGCGGAAATAGAAAGCCAAAACCTTATGGTAAGGGGCGGCTATATTAAGCAGGTGGGCAACGGCATATATTCCCTTATGCCTCCCGCGCGGCGTATACATAATAAGATAGAGGCGATATTGCGCCAGGAGATGGACAGGATAGACGGGCAGGAGGTACTGTTCCCCGTTACTATGCCCGCAACGCTTTGGCAGGCTTCCGGCCGCTGGGAAAGCGTCGGCAAGGAGCTTTTGCGCTTTAAGGACAGGAGCGGCGCGGATATGGTGCTTGGCATGACTCATGAAGAAGCGGCCGTACATATGGCCATGAACGTGGCGAGCACATATCAGAAATATCCCTTTATGATATATCAGATACAGACTAAGTTCCGCGACGAGCCCCGTGCCCGCGGCGGCCTTATAAGGGTGCGCGAATTTACAATGAAGGATGCGTATTCATTCCACACCTCTCAGAAGGATCTGGAGCGGTATTATAAGCGCTGCTACCGCGCATATGAGCGCATATATGCCCGCGTAGGCATACCCGAGGTTGTGGCCGTTGCGTCCGATTCGGGCATGATGGGCGGCAAGGTGAGCCATGAGTTCATGCTGCTTACCGATATAGGCGAGGATACCATTGTCCTTTGCCCGGAGTGCGGCTACCGCGCGAACATGGAGGCGGCGGACTGCATAGTGCATAACGACCCCGATGAAGCCATGGCCCCGCTTGAAAAGGTTGTAACGTATGACAACAAGACCATTGAGGATGTGTGCAGCTTCCTGCACGGCAGCGCGGAAAAGAGCGCCAAGGCCGTTGTTTATCAGCGCAACGAGGACGACAGCTATGTGCTTGTATTCGTGCGCGGCGACCTTGAGGTGAACGAAACCAAGCTGAGGAACTATCTTAAGGCGGAGGTGCATCCCGCCGTTGAAATAGACCACGCCGGCCTTGTTGCGGGCGCGATAGGCCCCGTAAACCCCGCCAAGGGCATAACCGTGGTGTACGATCGTTCGCTTGAAGGCACAAGGAACCTTATATGCGGCGCGAATGAAGAAGGCTACCACTTCACAGGGCTCAACATGGATAGGGACGTGCCTAATGCCGAATATGTGGACGTTGCCAAGGCGACCGTGGGCGGCGTATGCCCCAAGTGCGGCAAGCATTCGCTTACCATTAAAAACGGCATAGAGGTCGGCAACATATTCCAGCTTGGCCGCCGCTACACCGAATCCATGGGCATGACCTATGACGATGAAAAGGGCAACCGCGTCAACCCCATAATGGGCTGCTACGGCATAGGCGTAGGCAGGCTGATGGCCAGCGTGTGCGAGGAGCATCACGACCAATACGGCCCCGTATGGCCCATATCCATAGCCCCCTGGGAAATAGAGATATGCGCCCTGCGTGCGGATCAGGCGCACGTTAAGGAGGAAGCCAATAAGCTTTATAAGTCACTTATGGACGAAGGCTACGAAGTGCTGTTTGATGACCGCACCGTGTCCGCAGGCTTCATGTTCTCGGATGCAGACCTTTTGGGCAGCCCCGTGCGCATAGTAATATCGCCCAAGACGCTTGACCGCGGCGTGGTTGAAATAGTTACAAGGGACAAGACCATAAAGGAAGACGTTCCCCTTGAATGCGCCATGCAGCGCACCAAGGAAATAGTGGCGGAGCTTTACGCGCGCATAAACAGCCACGTTCCCGAAAGCATATAATTTAAGCTGAAGTAAAAAAGCGGGCAGTCCGGTAAGGGCTGTCCGCTTTTGCGCAGCATTTTTTGCAAGTGCTATCTTTTTTTACATTCTTGCCGCATAGCTGTTTTTGTTTTTGCGCATAACCATGGTATAATATAAATTCAGCATGAAAAATGCTTTATGGCAACGAAAGGAAAGATTACTATGGGTCTGCCGGCAAAACTGGTTCACTCTCAATTGAACTTCTTCAAGCCGCTGGTGGCTAACTGTTCGCTGGAAACTATACGCCGCGGGCAGGATAAGCTGGGCGAGCTGATGGAAGCCATACATAGGAAGGACGTGATCACGCGCGATCATGCCTTCGCAAACTTTGAAGGCGCGTGGATAATACCCAAGGACGAGCGAAGGCAGGGCGTTATACTTTACCTGCACGGCGGGGGATACACCTGCGGAGACCTTGACTACGCAAAGGGCTTTGGCGCAACGCTTGCGGACGAGGAAGGCGTGCGCGTGTTTGCCGCGGCATACAGGCTGGCGCCGGAAAGCCCATACCCTGCGGCGGTGGAGGACGCGCTGGAAGCATATAACTACCTTCGGCAGAAGGGCTATAAGCCGGAGCATATAATGCTCTGCGGCGAAAGCGCGGGCGGCGGGCTGTGCTTTGCACTGTGCTTAAAGCTGAAGGAGCTTTCGCTGCCGCTGCCCTGCGGAATAATAGCCATTTCCCCGTGGGCGGACCTTACGGCCTCCGGCAGCACATACGAGACAAACCGCGAAAAGGATGTTTCGCTCACGGCAGAGGTGCTGGAGTTTTACGCCCAATGCTACGCCGGTGAGCACGACAGGCGGGAGCAGACAATATCGCCCCTGTTCGGGGAGCTTACGGGCATGCCGCCTTCGCTCATATTCGCTGGCGGGGACGAAATACTGCTGGATGATTCCGTGCGGCTCAACAGGCGGCTGACCGAGTGCGGCTGCAAGAGCAGGCTTATAATTGCGCCGGAGCGTTGGCACGCATATGTGCTGTATCAGCTTAATGAAAATCAGGATGATTTCACAGCCATAAACGCTTTCCTCAACGACCATCTTTGCCCGGAAAGAAAGCTTAGATGGATGCGGCTGGACAACGCGGCGAAGATTTACCCCGCGGCAAGGCGGAAAAACTGGAATAATTTCTTCCGCGTGTCCGCCACTATGACGGAAAACGTGGACAGGGAGGTGCTTCAGGCCGCGCTGGACGTTACGGTGCGGCGGTTCCCGTCCATAGCCGTGCGGCTGAGGCGGGGCACGTTCTGGTATTACCTGGAGGAGCTTTCAAACGCGCCCAAGATTCGGGACGAGAAGGCTTACCCGCTGGCGTATGTGCCTTTCAAGGAGGTGCGGGAGTGCGCGTTTAGGGTTATAGTATACAAAAAGCGCATAGCGGTGGAGTTCTTCCACGCGCTGACGGACGGCAACGGCGCACTGACATTCGTTAAAACGCTGGTTGCGGAATACATAACGCAGAAATACGGCGTGGAGATACCCAATGAGGACGGCGTACTCTGCCGCCTGGAAGCGCCCAGCGATGAGGAGCTGGAGGACAGCTTCCTTAAATTCAGCGGGGATGTGCGCGCCAGCCGCAGCGAAAAAACGGCGTATCACCTGAGCGGCACGCCGGAGGAAAACGGCTTTGTGGACATTGTTACGCTTATGCTCAGCGCGGACGATGTGCGCAAAAAGGCAAAGGAGCACGGCGTTACCGTGACGGAGTTCCTGTGTGCGGCAATGATGGAGGCCATACTTGAAATTCAGGCGGAAAGGGTGCATTCCCGCCGCAGGAGAAAGCCGGTAAAGGTGCTTATACCCGTTAACCTGAGGAAGCTTTTTTCAAGCAAAACGCTCAGGAACTTTGCCCTGTACATAACGCCGGAGGTCGATCCCACGCTCGGGGAATACACGTTCGATGAAATATGCGCCATAGTGCATCACCGCATGGGGCTTGACTACACCGCAAAGCTTATGGGCACCCGCATTGCTACCAACGTGAGCAGCGAGCGGGCGCTTGCGCTGAAGGTTATGCCGCTTTTCATAAAGAACATTGCAATGAAGGCCGTGTTCGATGCGGTGGGGGAAAGGAAAAGCTGCCTGTGCCTATCCAACCTTGGCAACGTTACGCTGCCCGGGGATATGCCAAAGTATGTTGAGCGGATGGATTTCATAATAGGCGTGCAGGCGCGCGCGCCGCACAACTGCGGCATAATAACATACAACGGCACAATGTACATAAACATGATCCGCAACATAAAGGAGCCGGAGCTTGAGCTGAGGTTCTTCCGCGCGCTCAAGCGGCAGGGGCTTAACGCCGCCGTGGAGAGCAATCAGGCTTAAACGGATGGGAAAGAAAGGAGAGACGAATACATATGTATTGCATAAAATGCGGAGTGGAGCTGAAGGACAGCGAGGAAAAATGCCCGCTTTGCGGCACGGTGGTGTTCCATCCGGACATGAAGCGGCCGGACGGCGAAAAGCCGTATCCCGCCGAAAGCAGGCGGCCTGCCGAAACGGCCAGCCGCTCGGGCATGCTGTTCATAACAAGCATAATGTTCTTGGTGCCGTTCGTGCTGTCGCTGCTGTGCGACTGGAAGGTGAACGGAACGCTTGTATGGTCGGGCTATGCGGCGGGCGCACTTGCGCTTGTATACATAATAGTAGTGCTGCCCATGTGGTTCCGCCATGCAACGCCGGTTATATTCGTTGCGGCGGACTTTGTGGCGATAGGGCTATATTTACTGTATATCGATTTTGCCGTGAACGGGCATTGGTTCCTTTCCTTCGCGTTCCCCGTGACCGGCGGGGCTATGCTTATTGCCTGCGCCGCGGTAACTCTGCTGCATTATCTTAGGAAAGGCCACCTGTTCGTGTACGCGGGCACGCTCATAGCCATTGGCGGCTTCGCGGTGCTTGTGGAGTTCCTTATAAACATAACGTTCCATGTGAGCGATACGCTCGTGTGGTCGCTGTATCCGCTGGCGTGCAGTCTTATTTTCGGCGTAACGCTTATCGTTATCGCCTGCTGCCCCAAGATGCGCGAGGGACTGAGAAGGAAGTTCTTTATATAGGGGCTGCGGTAAATACAAACAAACCGGGGGACGGCAATCCGTCCCCCGGTTTAGCTTTATTCAAACCTGAATACTTATTTCTTATTTGTTCCTTATGTTGGCCTGGGCCGCGGCAAGGCGGGCGATAGGCACGCGATAAGGCGAGCAGGATACGTAGTCAAGACCAACGCGGTGGCAGAAGTCTATGCTGGAAGGATCGCCGCCGTGCTCGCCGCAGATGCCCAGATGGATGTCCGGACGGGTAGCGCGGCCCATCTTGGCAGCCATGTCTACCAGTTTGCCTACGCCAATCTGGTCAAGGCGCGCGAAGGGATCGGACTCGTAGATCTTCTTCTCGTAGTAAGCGCTCAGGAACTTGCCCGCATCGTCACGGCTGAAGCCGAAGGTCATCTGGGTCAGGTCGTTGGTGCCGAAGGAGAAGAACTCGGCCTCGGTAGCGATCTGGTCGGCGGTAAGGGCCGCACGCGGAATCTCTATCATGGTGCCCACGAGGAACTTGAACTCGGTATTGTTCTCTTCCATTACCTTCTTGGCGGTCTTTACGACGAAGCTCTTAACGTAAGCAAGCTCCTTCACTTCGCCTACCAAGGGAATCATGATTTCGGGAACTATGTTCAGACCGGTTTCGCGGCGCACGTTGATGGCGGCCTCGATAACGGCGCGGGTCTGCATTTCCGCAATTTCGGGATAGGTCACGCACAGGCGGCAGCCGCGATGGCCCATCATGGGGTTGAATTCGTGCAGGCTGGCAACGGTGGCCTTCAGCTCTTCAAAGGTCATGCCCATTTCCTTGGCAAGCTCTGCAATTTCCTCGTCCTTATGGGGCAGGAACTCATGCAGCGGGGGATCAAGGAAGCGGATGGTAACGGGGTTTTCGCCCATGGCCTTGTAGATGCCTTCAAAGTCGCTCCTCTGCATGGGCAGCAGCTTATCCAGCGCCTTGCGGCGGGCTTCTTCGGTCTTGGACACTATCATTTCGCGCATGGCGGGGATGCGGTCCTCATCGAAGAACATATGCTCTGTACGGCAAAGGCCAATGCCCTGCGCGCCGAAGCTTACCGCCACGGAGGCATCATGCGGATTGTCCGCATTGGTGCGCACGGCAAGCCTCTTGTGCCTGTCCGCCATTTCCATTATGCGTCCGAAATAGCCGCTGTTGGGGTCGGCGGGAATGGTGGGGATAAGAACATCGTAGATGCAGCCGGTGGAACCGTCAAGGCTAAGCACGTCGCCCTCGTGATAGGTCTTGCCAGCAAGGGTGAACTGCTTGTTCTCTTCGTCCATCTTTATTTCGCCGCAGCCGGATACGCAGCAGGTACCCATGCCGCGCGCAACGACGGCCGCGTGGGAGGTCTGTCCGCCGCGAACGGTCAGAATACCCTGGGAATACTTCATGCCCTCGATATCCTCGGGGCTGGTCTCAAGGCGAACGAGAACTACCTTCTCGCCCATCTTGCCCTGCTCAACCGCATCCTCGGCGGTGAACACGATTTTACCGGCGGCAGCTCCGGGGCTGGCGGCTATGGCCTTGCCTACGGGCTTTGCGGCCTTCAGCGCGGCGGGGTCAAACTGCGGATGCAGCAGCATGTCCAGGGACTTGGCATCTATCTGCATCAGCGCTTCTTCTTCGCTTATCATGCCTTCGTCAATCAGGTCGCAGGCAATCTTGATGGCGGCGGCAGCGGTACGCTTGCCGTTACGGGTCTGCAGCATGTAAAGCTTGCCGTGCTCAACGGTGAACTCCATGTCCTGCATGTCATGATAATGATTTTCAAGGGTCTTGCAGACTTCCACGAACTGCTTGAACGCTTCGGGGAACTTCTGTTCCATCTCGCTTATGGGCATGGGGGTGCGCACGCCGGCAACGACGTCCTCGCCCTGAGCATTGGTCAGGAATTCGCCGAAGAGGCCCTTGCTGCCGGTAGCGGGGCTGCGGGTGAACGCAACGCCGGTGCCGCAATCGTCGCCCATGTTGCCGAAGGCCATCATCTGCACGTTAACGGCAGTACCCCAGGAATAGGGAATATCGTGATCCATGCGGTAAATGTTGGCGCGGGGGTTGTCCCAGCTGCGGAAAACGGCCTTGATAGCCTCAAACAGCTGCACCTTCGGGTCGGTGGGGAAATCGCTGCCTATCTGCTGCTTGTATTCGGCCTTGAACTGATCGGCCAGCTCGTGCAGGTCGTTCGCATCCAAATCCAGGTCGCTGGTAACGCCCTTGCGTTCCTTCATGGCGTCTATCAGCTTTTCAAAGTATTTCTTACCGACTTCCATAACAACGTCGGAGAACATCTGTATGAACCTTCTGTAGCAGTCCCAAGCCCAGCGGGGATTGCCGCTCTTGGCTGCGATTATTTCAACAACCTCTTCGTTGAGACCCAGATTCAGTATGGTATCCATCATGCCGGGCATGGAAGCGCGCGCGCCGGAACGGACGGAGACGAGGAGCGGATTTTCCTTATCGCCGAACTTCTTGCCGGTCACTTCTTCCATCTTTATGATGTTTTCCATTATTTCCGCCTGGATTTCGTCGTTAATCCTGCGGCCATCTTCGTAATACTGGGTGCAGGCCTCGGTAGAGATGGTGAAGCCCTGGGGAACAGGCAGGCCTATCTTGGTCATTTCGGCCAGGTTGGCGCCCTTACCGCCCAGCAGGTTGCGCATGGAAGCGTTGCCTTCGCTGAACTGGTAAACGTACTTTTTCGACATTGATTTCAGTCCTCCAATATTCAATTTAAATAAAAACACATTGTCGCGCAAAGGGGCAGCCGCCCTTTCGCACTTAATGGACATTATACTATTATTCTCCCTTACAGGCAAGCAAAAACATAGTATATGCAAGATTTTTGTGCTATCCTGCGCATTTATGGGGCTATTATCGCCGCTTATAGGCAAAGGAATGTTATTATCGGGTCAAATTGATATGAACTGTCACATATATGTTATAATTTACACATATATATGTCCATATTCTCCCCCGCTATTGGCTAACGCCTTAAAATATGCTACAATACGGCTATGTTTGGATATATTGAGCCGGATAAGGGCGAACTGAAGATGAAGGAGCTTACGCGCTACCGCGCGTTTTACTGCGCCCTGTGCAAAAGCATAGGCGCGCGGTATTCCCAAACCGCCCGATTGACGCTCAATTACGACTGCGCATTTTTCGCCCTTGCGCTATGCAATACGCTGGGGCCAAGCAGATGCGTGCCGATGCGCTGCGGCTATAAGCCGCTGAAGAAGCCCATGCCCATAATAGAGCAAAGCGCGGGCATAGACTTTGCCGCAGACGTAAACGTTGCCCTTGCGTACAACAAGCTTTGCGACGATATTGCGGACGAACGCGGGCAGAAGCGCCTGCGCGCCAAGGTGGGCCGCGCCGCGCTGAAGCGGGACTATGCCAAGGCAAGGCGATATAACAAAGCCCTGTGCGGCGCAATAGAGCGCGGCATGGCGGAGCTGAACGCCATAGAAAAAAGCATGGACGGCAGCATAGACGCCCCCGCCGCCGCGTTTGCGGGGCTGATGCACTCCGCCGCGCTTTGCGCACCGATAGAGAGCATGCCCATAAGGAAGGCCTTTGCCGCGCTGTGCGCCGCGCTGGGCCGCTGGGTATATATAATGGATGCGTGGGACGACCGCACGCGGGACAGGGAAAGCGGCGCATACAACGCATTCAACATTGCCGCAAAGGACGCAAACGAGGCAGAGCTTCGCGAGCGGGCGGAGATAATGCTTTTCAATTCGCTCAGGGAAGCGGAGGAAGCATATATGCTGCTTAGGCCCCTTGAGGACGGGGCTATAATAGAAAACATACTGAAAGAGGGCTGCGGGCTGAAAACGCGCCGCTTAATTGGAGGGAACGATGACGAATCCGTATAAGGTATTGGGCGTGAACGAGGGCGCAACGAACGAGGAGATACGCGCAGCGTATCTTTCGCTGGTGAAAAAATACCATCCGGATAAGTATACCGACCCGGACATGAAGCAGCTTGCCAACGAAAAGCTGAAGGAGATAAACGAAGCCTACGACCAGCTTACCAAAAACCCCGGCAAAACCGCATCAAGCGGATATTCCGGCGCAGCATACGGCGCGGGCGGCCACGGCGGGAGCTATTCCGGCCCCGAAGCGGACAGGTTCGTGCGCGCGCGCAGCCTTATCAACGCGGGCAATCTGGACGGGGCAAAGACAATACTTGACAGCATACAGACCCGCAACGCCGAATGGTACTATCTGTACGGCATAATATATCTTAGGCAGGGCTGGTACGACAAGGCGCGGGAGTTCCTGGGCCGGGCGTACAGGATGGAACCGGGCAACGCGGAATACGCACAGGCATACAACACGCTGCGCTACACGGGCAACCCGTATTCCCGTCCGCGGCAGAGCACAAGCTACGGCAATTGCTCCGCGTGCGACATATGCTCCGGCCTTATGTGCGCGGACTGCTGCTGCGAATGCATGGGCGGCGATTTGATACGCTGCTGCTGAGGTGACGCAAAATGAGAAGGCTTAGCGGAGCAAAACTTATATCCATAGGCGCAATGTGCACGGCGCTGGGCGTGCTGTGCCTGTATGCGGCGGCTGTGCTGCCAACGGGTCGCGTGGCGCTGTATTTCTTAGCATCGCTGTTTGTGTATGTCCCTGCGGCCGAAAGCGCGTATTTGGGCGCGGTTGGCGTTTATTTGGCAACGGGCGTGCTTTCGCTTTTGATACTGCCCAGCCGTGCCGCTGCCGTGCCGTACATAGTGCTGCTTGGGCATTTCGGCATATTCAAAACGTGGTTCGATTCAGTTATGCCCGATAAGGTGGTGCAGAGCGCGGTAAAGGTGCTTTACTGCGATGTATTCACGGTGCTGGGCGTGTTCGCGGCGATAAAGCTTTTTGGGTTTGATATGACTACGCTCAGCGTTGCGCTGCCCATATGGGCAATAGTGCTCATAATGCAGGCGGTGTTTTTTGCATACGACAAGCTGTATTGGATGTGCCAGCGGTTTTATGACGAGCGTATCCGCTCCGCCATAAGCCCGAGAAGGTAGGCGGATTGTCTGAGGGGGAACGGTAAAAAACGCAAGCCACGTTTGACTCCCTCCGGCTTTTGCTAACGCAAAACCCACCTCCCTCAAGGATGGAGGCTTAACGTAAGAGTTTGGACATCGGCCAAAAGGCTCCCTCACCGAGGGAGCTGGCTATGAGCGTTAGCGAATAGACTGAGGGAGTTAAAGGCTCCCCGAACGGGGAGCTGGCACGGCGCAAGCCGTGACTGAGGGGGTGTAACAAGCAAAGTGCTGTTAGCTGCTTTATAACCCCTCCGTCAATTCGCTGACGCTCATTGACACCTCCCCTTTCAGGGCAGGCTGACTCCCTCCGTCTTTTGCTTCGCAAAATCCACCTCCCTCAAGGATGGAGGCTTAACGTAAGAGTTTGGACATCGGCCAAAAGGCTCCCTCACCGAGGGAGCTGGCTATGAGCGTTAGCGAATAGACTGAGGGAGTTAAAGGCTCCCCGAACGGGGAGCTGGCACGGCGCAAGCCGTGACTGAGGGGTTGAGGTAAAAAGCATAGCCACGGCGGGAGGCCAATAGCCGCCCCTACAAATGGAGTTCACTATTTTCAAAGGAGACACAACATGAGACTGGACAAATACCTGAAGGTTTCGCGCATAATCAAGCGGCGCACCGTTGCCGCGCAGGCGGCGGACTTGGGCCGCATACAGATAAACGGCAAGGTCGCCAAGCCCTCTACCGAGGTTAAGGAAGGCGACGAGCTGGACATTTTGATGGGCGGCAAGCATATGCGCGTTAAGGTAATAAGCGTGCGCGAATTCGCCCCCAAGGGCGAGGCTGCCGCAATGTATGAAATACTCGGCGAATGATGCACGATAGCGCGCCCGTGTTCGCGGCGATACTTGCCGCGGGCTCATCCTGCCGCATGGGCAGGGACAAACTTAGCCTGTCTTTCGGCGGTAAAAGCCCCGTGGAGCTCTCCATAGAGGCTTTTTCGGCATGCCCCATAAATATAGAGGGCATTATTGTTGCCACTTCTGCGGCAAATACGGAGGCCGTGAAGGCATTATGCAGCCACTATGAAAGGGTACACGTTATAGCCGGGGGTGCAAGCCGCGGGGAAAGCGCGCACAACTGCGTTAGGAAAGCGCTGCGCCTGAGCGCGGGCAGAAAGGCTGTTATTGCGATACATGACGCCGCGCGCTGTCTTGTGGACAGCGGCACGATATGCCGCGCGGTGGAAGCCGCATTTGCGCACGGCAGCGGCATAGCCGCCATTCCCGCACGGGATACGCTAAGGCGTGCGGACGGGCAAAGCGTGGAGCGGGACGGGCTTCTCGTAATGCAAACGCCGCAATGCTTTGATTTGGACTCCGTTGCCGCTGCGTATGACAAAAGCCGCGCCGACGGCTATCCGGACACGGACGACTGCGCCGTATACATGCGCTGCATTGGCGCGCCGCATTACAGCGAGGGCAGCATAATGAATCAAAAGCTTACATACGCGGCGGACATACCGTTTTTCACTGCCGCAAGGGGGGACACGATGCGCATAGGCTGCGGAGAGGACACGCATATACTTACCGAAAACCGTAAACTGATACTTGGCGGGGTGGATATTCCATACGAAAAGGGCCTGCTTGGCCACAGCGATGCGGACGTGCTGCTGCACGCCGTGACGGACGCGCTGCTGGGCGCGGCTGCGCTGGGGGACATAGGCCGCCACTTCCCCGATACGGATGAACGTTACCGCGGCATAAGCAGCCTTACGCTGCTGAGCGCCGCATATGAAAAGATACGCTCCGCGGGCTACGCCGTGGGCAACATAGACGCAACGATAATAGCCCAGCGCCCCAAGCTCGCCCCGTACATAGACGCCATGCGCGCCAACATTGCCGCCGCGCTCGGCGTAAGCACAGCCGCCGTGAGCGTGAAGGCCACCACTACCGAGGGCATGAATGCCGAAGGCCGCGGCGAATGCATAAGCGCAAGGGCAGTCGCCTGCCTGCGCAGTGAGGTTGGTTAAGTTGCTCTAATGGCTATACGCACTCTGCGTCACTTGCGTCACATCGTCACAAACAGGCTAATTGTCTACGTTTTTTGTGTGGCGCAAGGTGCGACGATGGGGTGGCGATAAATTCTGCGCCACACGGCGGGCTGACGTGTGCAGTAAAATCCGTTCTTCGAAAGGCTCCCCTTTACGGGGAGCTGGCACGGCGTAAGCCGTGACTGAGGGGTTGTAACAAACAAAGAGCTGTAAGCTGCTTTATAACCCCTCCGGCTCACTACGTTCGCCACCTCCCCTTTCAGGGCAGGCTTAATATGTAAGCTTATAAAGCGCACCAAAAGGCTCCCTGTCGAGGGAGCTGGCGAGCCGAAGGCGAGACTGAGGGAGTAAAAAGGCGTGCTCCCACGCTCGGGTGAAAGCGCAGCGTATCTACCGCCTTCGCTATATACTACTTCTATATACCTCTCTTTGTTAATTTTTAGTCACTACTGTACATAAGACAGCACAGCTGTAACAGGTGATTCGGCCTTTCAGGTCTCATGAACTCCCTCCGTCTGCTCGTTTCACTCGCATCCACCTCCCCTGCTACGCAGGGCCACTCCGGTTGGAACAAGGTCGCCTTACTCACTGCCGTTCGCAATTCTCCCTGTTCCTGCCCGTTCTTCGTTTCGCTTACTCGTCCACAGGACGCGCTCAACTCCGAACCTCAAAGATGGAGGCTTAACGTAAGAGTTTGGACATAGGCCAAAAGGCTCCCTCTTAGAGGGAGCTGGCTATGAGCGTTAGCGAATAGACTGAGGGAGTCAGCCTGCCCTGAAAGGGGAGGTGGATTTTGCGAAGCAAAAGCCGGAGGGGTTGAACCGAACATTCTACACTATCAGCATCAAAAGCTTAAACAGCCAGTTTGCCACAACGCCCGCGAACAGGCCGCTTATCGTGTGGTACAGTATGGCCTTGGCGGTGAAGCGCGTGCTGTGCAGCAGCTCCATCATGGATACATGCGTGCTCAGGTAGCCGCTCCAGCACATGCACATTGCCGTGAAAACGGCTATATCGTTGGTGTTTGCCATGCCGCTTTGCAGAAGCCCGGGTATAAGCCCCAGCGCCGCCCCTGCCGAGCCAAGCGCCGTTACCGGCACGCTCAGCCCCGCGCTTGAGGAGAAGCCGAACAGCGGATGCAGTATAAAATCAAGCTTTTCCGCTATCCATGGGAATACGGGTATGCCCTCGTAGGCCGCGCCGGTATACGCGCCGGTTTCCGATGGGCCGTTGGTAAGCATCATTACTATTGTGCATATAACCAGCACGCCAGGTATTATGCCAAGCCCCATGTCCACGCCCTTCTTGCCGCCGTCCATAACCGCATTGAGGAAGCGCATAAGGCCGTTGCCCTTGCCCTCCGTGGGTTCGCTGGTCTGCTCCGCGGGATCAATAGGCTCCGCCTCCGCCTCGTGGCCCATTGCCTTTGCCGTATGGCGGAGCATAAGGCGCGTTGCCAGTATGCTGCCGCATATCGCGCCCAGATTGCCGCACAGCGCCGCCAACCCAACGTGCTCACCGCCCGCCGTGCCAAGGCCGATTATGAACGTTGTAACTATCAGGCCCATGCCGAAGCTGGTGCCCAGGTTTGTAAGCGCGGGTATCTGATATGCCTTAAAATAGCGGCGGTACTTGGGGTCGTCCGCAAGGGTGAGTATTGCGGGATTGTCGCTCATGTATGTTGTAACTATGCCCAGCGCCGCGGCTCCCGGCATACCGTACAGCGGCCGCATCAGCGGGGATAGCACATGGTTTATCAGCTCAACTACGCCGAATTCCGTAAGCACGGCGGAAAGCGCGCCAACTATTACGGCTATTGCCATAAGGTAAAGCGTTGTGTCCATCAGCAGCCTGTACGCTGTGTTCATCATTGTATCCATCATGTTGGATAGCCCCATCGGCACGGCGAACAGCGCAAAAAACGCCACGAAGCATATAAGGAATACAACCGCCTTCCATGCTTTGAAGCCGGATTTAGTCTTTGCCGCAGCCTTTATCTCAGCCGCAGCGGTAGAATTCATGCTCATTTCTGTTACGGTAGCCCTTTCTTGGAAATAATGGGTATTTCTTAGGGAAAAACGAACGCAATACAACCCAAATGCGATTATATAACCATATGCCGCGCAAGTAAAATGAATATGCTTTGTGTTATGCATGAGTAAAACTGATACCTTGCAACTAATTGAATATGCCGCGATGCATTGACATGGCAATGCTGTAATTATTATAATAAAGCATAACGAAGCGAAACTGGAGGGCATTGTCGTGGCAAACAGCAAATACGCCGCATTTATAGCCGCAGCGGAGGAGGGCAACATGACCGCCGCCGCGCAGAAGCTGGGCTACACCCAATCGGGCGTTAGCCACCTTGTGCATACGCTGGAGCAGGAACTGGGCGTGCAGCTGCTTATCCGTTCAAAGGCGGGCGTGGAGCTTTCGCCGGAGGGGAATGCGCTCATAGGGCACATACGGCGGCTTATATCGGCGGAGAACGCCGTGCTCGGCGCGGCAGAGGAGTTGAGGGGAGTTGAGCGCGGAACGCTCAGGATAGGCACTTTTTCAAGCGTGGCAATAGCGTGGCTGCCAAGCGTTATGGCAAGGTTCAATGCGCGCTACCCCGGCATTGCCATAACAATAGAAAACGGCACATATTCGCCCATTGAGGACATGCTGAGCAGTTCTTTGCTTGACTGCGCATTCGTTGCGCTGCCTTCGCGTGCTGAGTTTGAAACCGTACCCCTTGCGCGGGACAGGCTGCTTGCGGTTGTGCATCCGGATAGCCCCCTTGCGGCAAAGCGCAGCCTTTCGGCGGAGGATGTTGCAAACGAAACGTTTATAGTTCCCGCGGAGGGCACAAACCACGACGTGGGCCGCTTTTTCTCAAGGGCGGGGATACGGCCCATGGCCGTGCTGAACATGGGCGATGATTATGCGGCGGCCGCAATGGTGGAACGCGCGCTGGGGTTCACAATACTGCCGGAGCTTATGCTAAGCGCAATGCATTTGGGCAATGTGCGCACCGTGCCGCTTGAGCACAGCGAAAGGGAGATTGGCCTTGCCATGAACGCCAATTACCACAGCCCGGCCCTTGCCGCGTTCGGCGCGTTCATGCGGGAATTTATAAAAGAAGGGTAAAAACAAAGCGGCATGGCCTTTTGTGGCTACGCCGCTTTTATCGCGTAATGATACCTTAATTAGTTGAGCGCTTCCTTGAGAGCCTTGCCAGCCTTGAAGGTGGCAGCCTTGCTTTCCGCAATCTGGATTTCGGCGCCGGTCATGGGGTTGTGGCCCTTGTGAGCGGGACGAACGCGGGTCTCGAATACGCCAAAGCCAACCAGCTGTACCTTTTCACCGGTCTTCAGGGTTTCGGTGATGGTTTCAAGCGCGGCAAGCACTGCCTTTTCGGAATCCTTCCTGGTGAGACCGCTTTTCTCGGCTACTGCGGCTATAAGCTCGGTTTTGTTCATTACTTCTATCCTCCTAAAAATAATTGGCAACAATTTTGCGCAAGGGATATTGTATCAGCTTTTTAGCTTGAGTACAAGCACTTTTTTGCTTTTTTGCGTTAAAAAAGCCTTGATTTTCGCCTATTTTGCTCTTTGCAGCAGCGCGTGCAGTCCATCCGGCGTAAGCGGCCCCAATTCAGTGCCGTTTTGGCGGGATTCATGCTCAACTTTGGCGAACGCATCAAGGAAGGCGCTGCCTGCATCCCTCAGCGTAAGCTCCGCGTCAAGCCCCAGCGCACGCATAACGTATACCGCCGCAAACAGCAGCTCTTCGGCTAAAAGATACAGCGTATCCTTATCCGCACTGTCAGCGTATTCCGTCCGTATCCGCTCCGCCGCTTCCGTAACGGCCGAAAGCGCGGCGGATGCATCCATATCGAACCCCGTGGCGGCGGCGCGCTTTTGCAGCTTGCCCGCGCGCATAAGGCTTGGGAAGCATTGCGGAACGGCCTGCATGGCCTCCGTAGCGGAATGGATATGCTTTTCCTTCTTTTTCAGCTCTTCCCAGTTTTTCAGCACCTCTTCCGTGCCGGATACTTTAAGCGCGCTGAAAACGTGCGGATGGCGGTACATAAGCTTTTTTACTATGCCGGTAGTAACGTCGCGTATGGTAAAGTCGCTCGCTTCCGTTTCTATCTGCGCATGGAAAACTATTTGCAGCAGCACGTCGCCCAGTTCTTCGCACAGCGCGTCCGTATCGTCCCGCTCGATGGCGTCCACGGCCTCGTAAGCTTCTTCTATCATTGTGTTTCTCAGGCTCATGTGCGTCTGCTCCCTGTCCCAGGGGCAGCCGTTTTCGCCGCGCAGGCGCTTCAATACGTCAACAAGGCTGTCCATGCCGTGCCTGTCCAGCTGCTCAAGCGCCGCAGGGGGCACTATAAGCACAGTCGCCGCAAAGAAGCTGTTCCTCTGCCTGTCCAGCTCATATAGCTTTATATCGCTGCAATGGTACGCGCCGCGCCCGTCCATGCAGGCAAGCGTAACGCCATGCTCATCGGGATAGTATTCGCCAAGGGCCAGCTTAACTTCGCCCGCGCGAATGGGCGTGTCCACTTCCTCTATGCACAGCGGCACGCTCGTATCTATGCGGCAGGGCAGTTCGTTCGCGCTCAGTATGCGCACGCTGCCCGTTGGCTGTCCCGCGGCGCACAGGGCGGCCTCCGCGTAGCCGCTTGCGCTAAGTATGCTAAGCTTTGCGCCCGTTTCATCAGCGCGGGAGCGTATTGCCTCAAGCAGCGCGCTGCCAACTCCGCGGCCCACGGGGGCGTATACCGTGTCCGTATCGCCCTCAAGCAGCCTTTGTGCAACGGCGGCGTTCAGCTCGTCAAAGTCATAGCAGCTTTCGTATAAATCATCCATGCTGCCGTATTCTATGCCGCTGTCCTTAAGCCAGTATGCGCTGGGGTGCTGCTCGGTTTGGATAAACAGCCTGTCTGCCGCAATTATTGCCTGCTGCGCGGCGGCGGTTATGGACAGGGGAGTTGAAAGCGGGGCTATCGTAAGCTTCATTATAATAATATCTCCTTAGCGTTTGCTTGCGTTTCTGTACATTATGCGCCTCAGCTTGCTTCCGCCGGGGATAAAGCTGAGCTCGTTCGCGGAAAGCATCTTCAGCAATATTACCAGTATGCCGTATACCGCAACGCCCGCTATTACCGATGCAAGGGTGGCAAGCGTGCCGTGGCCTGCGTTTGCAAGCAATGTGTAAGTAAAGTGCACCGTAAGGCCCATGGCTACGGATGCGGCAACGGGCTTTATGAACGTATCGTAAAGCTTAACGGGGCATTTGGTGCGGCGCATCATGTAAATCGTGTCCGCAACGCCGGCGTATGCATAGCACACAACCGTGGATATTGCCGCGCCCTGGATGTTTACGGACGGTATGTTCATAAGTATAAGCATTGTTATGACCTTGAGCACAAAGCCTATGAACAGATTGAAAACCGGAATCTGCGGCTTGCCCAGTCCCTGAACAACGCCGGTCATGGACTGCACCATGGAAAGGAATATAACGCCCATGCTCGCCGTGTGCATAAGGTCCGTGGCAAGTGCCAATTCGGCCTCCGTAAGCTTTGGATAGAGCATGTGTATAATCGGCTGCGCCAGCACAAAAAGCCCCACCGCGCACGGTATGCCTATTATAAGCGCAAGCTTCAGCCCAAGCCTTGCCGTGGCCTTTACGCCCTCGCGGTCCCGCATGGCATTCTTGGCCGATATTGCGGGCACAAGGCTCATTGCAAGCGCCATTGTGAGCACGCCGGGCATGTTTATAAGCGTGGTAACGTATGTTCTAAGGAGTGAGTAGGCGGTTTTTGTGACCTCCTCGCTGTACCCCAATTTCGTAAGCATTCTGCCTATAAGTGCGCTGTCCACCATTCCGGTAAGCGGGCTTATGGATGCGCCTATGGTTATTGGAATGGCTATTGCAAGCAGCGCCTTTGATACCGTGCCGAAGCCGCGCGGCTTTGATGCGGAATGCTTAGCAAGCCTGTCAAGCTCCCCTTTGCGCCTGCGGTAGAAAAGATACACAACTATTAGCCCCATCAGCTCGCTTGCGCTAACGCCTATCAGCGCGCCCATGGCGGCGTATTCGGGGCCCTTGGGAAGAAGCTTTATTGCAAGCGTAAGGCCGATTATAAGCTTGCCCAGCTGCTCCGCAATCTGTGAAAGGGCGGTGCCCGCCATCTGCTGCATGCCCTGAAGATAGCCGCGGTATGCGCACATTACGGATACGAACAGCAGCGCCGGCGCAAGCGCGCGGAAGCTCAATACGGTTTCGGGATAGGATGTTATGGCGGCGAACACATTCGCGCCAAGGAACATTGCAACGCTTGTTATTATGCCTATTATGCTCAAAAGCTTTACCGAAACGCCGAGCACTTCCTTTGCCCCCGCATGGTCGCCCAGCGCCACGCGTTCGCTAACCTGCTTTGATATTGCCGTGGGCAGGCCGGAGGAGGATATTACCAGCAGAAACGAATAATACGGGTATGCCGCGTCGTAATAGCAGGCGCCCTCGGGCCCAACTGCGTTTGCAAACGGTATGCGGAATATTGCGCCTATTATTTTTACCATCAGGCCCGCCGCGCCCAGCAGCGCCGCGCCCTGAACAAATGACTTTTGCTTCTTTTCCATGTTTTCTCCACCTTTGGCCGCGGCATAGGTTTTCCCGCAGCCGGCTGTTATTATATCATAGTATAAGGCTAAAATAAGGGAAAGTATGAATAATTCGCCAACTTTTCAAAATTTGTTGGCTTTCGGCTTTATATTGGGCGGTTTTGTTGTATAATGATTAACATATAAAACGGAGGTTATGATATGAAGATAACTGCGGACTCAATGGTGTGCGAAATAAAGCACGGGGAGAGCCTGCTTGACGCGGTGAAAAAGCTGGATCTTGACATGATGTCGCTTGCGTCGCGCCCGCTGGCGGCGCAGATAGGCGGCGAGGTATTCAGCCTTAGATATACGCCGTTCAAGGACGTGGACATACATCTGCTTAACTATAAGGAAGAAGCAGGCCGAAGGGTATACGAACGCACGCTGCAATTCATATTTATTGCGGCGGTAAGGCGGCTGTTCCCGGCGGCGCGGGTATGCGTAAGGTATACGCTCGGGCCGGGGCTGTATATAACAATAGATAAGGAGCCCGCGCTCGGCGAGCAGGACGTATTGAAGCTGGAAGCCGAAATGCGAAACATTGTACGCGCGGCAATACCGCTTGAAAGAAAGCGGTTGGATATAAAGGATGCGATAGACTTTTACGAGCGCGACGGGCAAACGGATAAGGCCGCGCTTTTGAAATGGCGCAAATTCAGCTATTTTGACGTATATACTATAGGCGGCTACATGGATTATTTCTATGGCGAAATGGCGCCGTCTACCGATTATGCGGACGTATTCCGCCTTAAATTCGTTGAAGGCGCGGTCATATTGCTCATGCCAAGAAGCGACGAGCCGGACGTTCCGAGCGACTATGAACCCCTGCCGAAGCTCGGCATAGTGTTTAAGCAGAGCGACGATTGGGGCAAGCTGATGCATTGTTCAACCGTGGGAGAGCTGAATACGCTTGTATCCACCGGCAGGATACGCGAGCTTGTGCGCGTGAACGAGGCGCTGCATGAAAAAAGCTACGCCAACATTGCGGACAAAATAGTGGCCCGCTCCGCGCGGGCGGTGCTTGTTGCGGGGCCAAGCTCATCGGGAAAGACTACCAGCGCAAACCGCCTTGCAACTCAGCTTAGGGTGCTGGGGCAGGATCCCAAGATGCTTTCGCTGGATAATTACTATCTTGACCGCGACGCAATCCCTGCCGACGAAAACGGGCAGAAGGATCTGGAGCACATAAACACGCTGGATATACCCCGCTTTTCAAGCGACCTTGCCGCCCTTATGCGCGGGGAGCAGGTGGAGGTTCCCGTGTTCGATTTCCTTACCGGCAAGCGCGCCAAGGAAGGCATAGTGATGCAGCTGCATCCCGACGAGCCGCTTATAATAGAGGGCATACATGCGCTCAACCCGATGCTGCTGAACGACGATATAGACCGCGATAAGCTTTTCCGCGTGTATGTAAGCGCGCTTACAACGCTGAATATAGACGACCACAACAGGATACACACAACCGATGCGCGGCTTCTGCGCCGCCTTGTGCGCGATTATGAAACCCGCGGCGCAAGCATGGAGCATACGCTTTCCATGTGGCCGAGCGTAAGGCGGGGCGAGGAAAAATGGATATTCCCGTATCAGGAAAACGCGGACGCGCTTTTCAACACAACCCTTGTGTACGAGGTTTCCGTGCTGAAGAAATACGTTTATCCGCTGCTTCAGGAGGTGCCCAAGGAAAGCCCCTGCTACGCCGCCGCGCGGGACATAACAAAGGTGCTGAACTACTTCCTTGATGCGGACGGGATAGAGGACGAAATACCGCCCACGAGCATACTGCGCGAATTTATAGGCGGCTGCACGTTTTACAGAAAGGATTGATGAATATGCGGCTTGTATCATGGAACGTGAACGGACTGCGCGCCTGCATGGGCAAAGGCTTCATGGAGTTTTTCCATACCGTGAACGCGGACATTGTGGCGCTGCAGGAGACCAAGCTTCAGCCGCACCAGATAGAGCTTGAGCTTGACGGCTACGAACAATATTGGCACAGCGCGGAGAAAAAAGGATACAGCGGCACGGCGGTATTCACTAAGCAAAAGCCCCTCTCCGTAAGCTATGACCTGCCGGACATGGAAAACCTCGGCTTCCCGAACGAGGGCAGGGTGATAACGCTTGAATTTGACGAATTTTATTTTGTCAACTGCTATACGCCCAATTCCCAGCGGGAGCTTACGCGGCTTGAATTCCGCATGGATTGGGAGGACGAATTCAGGAAATACCTTACGGAGCTTGATAAGAAAAAGCCCGTAATAATGTGCGGCGACCTTAACGTTGCGCACGAGGAGATTGACCTGAAGAACCCCAAAACAAACCATAACAACGCCGGCTTTACCGATAAGGAGCGCGCAAAGTTCACAGCGCTTATGCAAAGCGGCTTTGTGGACAGCTTCCGCTATCTTTATCCGGACAAGCGGGATTGCTACTCCTGGTGGAGCTACATGGCCAATTCCCGCGTGCGCAACATAGGTTGGCGCATAGACTATTTTGTTGTGAGCGAGCGGTTTAAGCACAGGATAGAGGAAAGCAGCATACTGCCTGAGGTGACGGGCAGCGACCATTGCCCGGTTATGCTTGAAATACGCTGAAAATAAACAAATTCAGGGAGGATAATATGCACTACATCGACCTTAGAAGCGACACCGTTACCCAGCCCACCCTTGCCATGCGCGCAGCGATGGCAGCAGCGGAGGTTGGCGACGACGTATACGGCGACGACCCCACCATGAACGAGCTTGAAGCCCTTGCGGCCCAGATGCTGGGCAAGGAAGCGGCAATGTTCGTGCCCAGCGGGACAATGGGCAACCAAATAGGCATAATGAGCCAGACCCGCAGGGGGGATGAGATAATAGCCGGCGCGGAAAGCCACATAGTTATGCACGAAGTGGGCGCGGCGGCGGTGCTCAGCGGCGTGAGCATAAGGCAGATTGACTACCCGAACTGCATACCCGTGCCGGAGATGATAGCCGCGCGCATAAGGCCAAACGATATACACGAACCGCCCACGGCGCTTATATGCCTTGAAAACGCGCTGGCGAACGGCCGCGTGGTATCGCTTGAAACAATGGCGGAAATACGAAAGATTGCGGACGCGCATTCCCTGCCCATTCATCTTGACGGGGCGCGCGTATTCAACGCCGCAACGGCGCTGGGCGTTGACGTTAAGGAGATAACCAAATATGCCGATACGGTGTCCTGCTGCCTGTCCAAGGGGCTGTGCGCTCCCGTGGGCGCAATATTCGCAGGGCCCAAGCAAACCGTTGACCGCGCAAGAAAATGCAGAAAGATGCTCGGCGGCGGCATGAGACAGGCGGGCATACTGGGCGCGGCGGGCATAATAGCGCTCAGGGACATGACGAAGCGGCTGGGCGAGGACCACGCAAACGCCAAGCTTATGGCGAACCTGCTCAATAAAATAGACGGCGTGAGCGTGGACGTGGACGCCGTAGAGATAAACATGGTATTCTTTAAGGTGGATAAGGACGCCGCGCTAAAGGACAGACTGCCCGAGCTTATGAAGGAGAAGGGCATACTTATAAATCCTGAGGAGCTGGGCGAATTCCGCTTCGTTACCAATAACGATGTTTCAACAAAGGATGTTGAATACGCCGTAAGCACGTTTGCATCACTTATAAACGCATAAACAAAACAAGGAGGGTATGAATATATGGCAACCAAAGTCTGGGCGCACAGGGGCGCCAGCGGCTATGCGCCGGAAAACACGATTCCTGCGTTTAAGCTGGCCGTGGAGCAGAAGGCGGACGGCGTTGAGCTGGACGTGCATCTGAGCAGCGACGGCAAGCTGATGGTCATTCACGACGAAACCGTTGACCGCACGTCAAACGGCACGGGCCGCGTGGTGGACATGACCTGCCAGGAGCTTAAAAAGCTGGACTTTTCAAACGGCATGCCGGGCTATAAGGACGTGCGCATCCCTACGCTTAAAGAGGTGTACGGATTGCTGAAGAACACGAACCTTACCATAAACGTTGAAATAAAGTGCGACGTGGTTATATACTACGGCATTTGGGATAAGGTTATAGAGCTTGAGCGCGAAATGGGTATGCAGGGCAGGATAATCTATTCCTCCTTCAACCATTACGTTTTGATGAAGCTGAGGGAGGTTGACCCCAAGGCGAAGATAGGTCTGCTTTATTCCGAAGCCATGGTAGACCCGTGGGTATACGCAAACTATCTGCATGCGGACGCGATACATCCGCATTATTTGGCGGCGCTGGGCTGCCCGGGGCTGATAGAAGGCTGCAAAAAGGCGGGAGTTGAGATACATCCCTGGACCTGCAACGACGAGCAGGTGGTGTGCGATTTGGCGTCCGCAGGCATAGAGGCCGTTATAACCAACTATCCGGATAAGGCGCGCGAAGCAATAGAGAACAGATAAACACGGGACGTAAGGATTCCTTCACGCAAGAGGAGGAGTCCTTTTATGTTAAATTATGGACGCATTAAAGACGATTGCCACCATCAGGAGCGATTTTACAACAAAGTTCGGCATACCGCGCCAAAGCGGGCTTGCGGCGGCGCAGCTTTCAACAATAGTATTCGAAAGCGAATACCGCGACGAAAACGCCCTGCGCGGGCTGGACGGCTATTCGCATATATGGCTCATATGGGGCTTCAGCGAGGTAAAGGCGGAGCGTTGGTCGCCAATGGTGAAGCCGCCGCGCCTTGGCGGGAACAGGCGCATGGGCGTGTTTGCCACGCGCTCCCCGTATAGGCCTAACCCGATAGGGCTTTCCTCTGTAAAGCTTGAAGGGATAGAGAAGCGGCCGAACCTTGGCACGGTGCTTATAGTATCGGGCGCGGACCTTATGGACGGCACGCCTATATACGATATCAAGCCATATCTTTCGTTTACGGACAGCCATCCCGATGCGAAGAACGGCTTCGCCGGGGAGCGGTTGAGCTATGCGCTGAAGGTTGAAATTCCGGATGAACTTATGGCTATGATACCCCCAAGCAAGCGCGATGCGCTGACGGAGTCCCTTTCGCAGGACCCAAGGCCGGCATACATTACGGAGCCGGATACGCCGTTCGGCTTTGAATACGCCGGATTTGATGTACGCTTTAAGGTGAACGGCGATACGCTGAGGGTTTATGAGATTATAAAGCTATAAAATGCATATTGACAAATGCTTCCAAAATGATATCATAATGATATCAGGAGGTGATTTATATGCAGGAAAAGATTTTATCCGACAAAAAGAACGGTATGCTCGTGCTAATCATGGGCATATTGCTTTATGCCGCATCGATAGCGCTTATCATATTCGGCGCGGTATACGGAATGATGCCACTTATGATAATAGGCATACTTTGGATGAGCTTAGGCTGGATACTTTTCGTCGGCCTTAGGGTTCTCAAGCCGCAGGAGGCGCTGGTGCTTACGCTTTTCGGCAAATACATAGGCACAATAAGGGAGGCGGGCTTTTACTTTGTTAACCCGTTCTGCACATCCGTTAACCCCGCCGCAAAAACAAAGCTAAGCCAAAGCGGGGACGTTAACGGAGCCGGGAGCAAGCAGGTGCTTATAAACACGGCGGAGATGGCGATGGCAAACGCCGAAATACCGAGCAAGCGGATATCACTCAAGATTATGACGCTTAACAATAACCGTCAGAAAATAAATGACTGCCTTGGCAATCCTGTTGAAATAGGCATAGCGGTAATGTGGCGCGTGGTTGACACGGCAAAGGCTGTTTTCAATGTTGATAATTATAAAGAATACCTGTCGCTTCAATGTGACAGCGCGCTCAGAAATATAGTGCGCATATATCCTTACGACGTTGCTCCCAACGTGGACACAACCGGCGACGGCATAGCGGACGAGGGCAGTCTGCGCGGCTCAAGCGAGGTTGTAGCCAACCGCATACGCGATGAAATTCAGCAGAAGGTGGCGGAAGCCGGGCTTGAAATAATAGAAGCGCGCATAACATATCTTGCCTATGCTCCGGAAATTGCGGCGGTGATGCTGCAGCGCCAGCAGGCGTCGGCAATAATAGACGCCCGCAAAATGATAGTTGACGGCGCGGTGGGAATGGTTGAGATGGCGCTTGAACGGCTGAGCGAAAACGACGTTGTGCGGCTTGATGATGAGCGCAAGGCGGCAATGGTATCAAACCTGCTTGTTGTTCTTTGCGGCAATCGTGATTCGCAGCCTATTGTTAACAGCGGCAGCTTGTATTGACATATGGCGGCGGATAACGCAAAAAAGCAGATACCGCTCAGGCTTTCGCCCAAGCTATATGCCGCGATAGCGCAATGGGCGGAAGATGATTTCAGATCGGTAAACGGCCAGATTGAATATCTGTTGAGCGAATGTGTGCGCCAGCGGAAGAAGAGCGGAGCAAGCACACCAAAGGAATTTGATATTCCACCAAACCTTGAGATTGAATAAAAAGCGGGGCGCAGGGGTTATCCATGCGTCCCGTTTGCGTTCGGCTTACCAGTTGCACATGCGGTCAATGGCGCGCTTGCCGGTTTTTATCATTCTTTTTGAATCGCGGACGGCTCGCCTGGATACGTCCGGATACATTGCGCACACGGCCGCGGCCGCTACCGCCATGCCGGCGGCCAAGCCCGCCGCAAAAGCTACAGTTTTCATGCCCCTTATCTCCTTTCGCACTTTTTATTTAGCTTTTGTAATTTGGACAGAATTTTTCAAGGGAAAATCTGGCGAAGAAGATGGGGGAGCGAGGTTAAGATTTTTTATGGCCAACCTCAAAAGGCGCCACCGCATGCGGGGGAGCTGGCAAACCGAAGGTTTGACTGAGGGGTTAAAACAAGCAAAGTGCTGCAAGATGCTTTATAACCCCTCCGTCAATTCGCTGACGCTCATTGACACAACGCTGGTTGGAATATGGTCGTCTTGCTGCGCTGCCGCTTGCAATACTCCCTATTCCGCCCGATTCTCCCCTCGCTGCATCGCCCACTGGGCGCGCTCGGCTCGAATCCCCTTTCAGGGCAGGCTTAATGTTTGAGCTTATATAGCACCAAAAGGCTCCCCGGACGGGGAGCTGTCGAACAAAGTGAGACTGAGGGGTTAACGATACCCCAAGCAGCCACGATTCCTTTGGCTTGGCGGCAAAAAACTCCCCGTAGGGGAGTTTTTGGTACTTATGGCTTTCAGTGCTCGTGCGGCTCTTCATGCTCGCAGGAGCATTTGGTGTTTTCAACTTCCTTGGCCTTGTCCTCCATGCCCTTCTTGCGGTAGTAGTCCGCTATGGCCGCGCGGACGGCTTCTTCGGCAAGCACGGAACAGTGTATCTTCTGCGGGGGCAGACCTTCCAGCGCCTCCACAACGGCGGAATTTGAAAGCTGGAGCGCTTCTTCTATGCTTTTGCCCTTTATCAGCTCCGTAGCCATGGAGCTGGTGGCTATGGCCGCGCCGCAGCCGAAGGTTTTGAAGCCCACGTCCTCGATGATGCCGTCGTCATTTACCTTGAGGAACATCTGCATTATGTCGCCGCACTTGGCGTTGCCAACCATGCCTACGCCGTTTGCATCATCCAATGCGCCCACGTTGCGGGGATGCTCAAAATGGTCCAGAACCTTTTCGGTATACATATCTATATTTTCTCCTTCCGTTTTAGCTTATTTTAGTCTATGGGGCTGATGGGACTCATCGCCCTGAGCCTGTGCGCCACCTTGGGCAGCGTTTCAAGCACGTAATCGATATCTTCATCGGTGGTGTCGTCGCCCAACGTCATGCGGACGGAGCCGTGCGCAACCTCATGCGTAAGACCCAGCGCCAGCAGCACATGGGATGGGTCAAGGCTGCCGCTGGTGCAGGCGGAGCCGCTGGAGGCCGCTATGCCGGCCATGTCCAGCATAAGCAGTATGCTTTCGCCTTCGATATATTTAATGGAGAAGTTCACGTTGTTGGGCAGGCGCTTTGTCCTGTGCCCGTTCAGCTTAACTTCGGGAATGGTGGCCTCTATGCCCTCTATCAGCCTATCGCGCATCCTTGTCATGCGGGCGGAGGTTTCGCTCATGTTGGTAACGGCAAGCTCAAGCGCCTCGCCAAGGCCAACTATACCGGCAACGTTCTCGGTACCGGCGCGGCGGCCTTTTTCCTGATCTCCGCCTATTATGTAGCTGGGCAGGCGTATTCCCTTGCGCTCATACAGCACGCCAACGCCCTTGGGGCCGTGGAACTTATGGCCGGAGATGGATAGCATATCTATGCCCATTGCCTTAACGTCAATGGGGATATGACCCGCTGCCTGCACGGCGTCCGTATGGAACAGCACGCCCTTTTCATGGCACACGGCGGCAATTTCCGGAATGGGCATTATGGTACCCACTTCGTTATTGGCGAACATTACGCTTACAAGAATGGTTTTATCTGTGATGGCGTCGCGCACCTGCTCCGGGGTGACAAGGCCGTCCTTATCAACGGGCAGGTAGGTCACCTTTATGCCCTTTTTCTCAAGCGCGGCGCAGCTATGCAGTATTGCGTGATGCTCCACATTGGTGGTGATTATATGGTCGCCCTTCTTGGCATATCTTTCCGCAACGCCGAAAAGCACGGTATTGTCGCTTTCGGTGCCGCAGCCGGTGAATACTATTTCGCTCGGGTCGGCATTTATGGCGCGGGCCACCTGCTCGCGCGCATGCTCGACACCTATGCGGGCGTTCTGGCCGAAGGAGTGCGGGCTTGATGCGTTGCCGTATATGTCCGTAAGGTACGGCATCATCTTTTCAAGCACCTTTGGGGAAAGGGCCGTTGTGGCCGCATTGTCAAGATAAACCTTTCTCATTTGTCCTCTGTCTCCTGATCTGCATAAAATTTATCCATATTTATTGTTCTGCGCTTGGTGTAGGAGCCTTTCGGCGCGGGCCTGCGCACCATTGGAATATGGTATTCGTCGCCCTTGCCGCAGCGTTCAAGCTGGCTTTTATAATCCTCCGCCATGTCCGCAAGGGTGGTGGAAAACAGCACCTCGTTTATGCGACCCTGAAGCTTGAGCCAAAGCGGGCGGGCGGAGCAGCTGCACGCATTGATGCAGGCGGCGTTTTCCGTGCCTACACAGCTTACCAAATCCGTGTCCCCTTCAAGCACCCTTAGCACCGTGCCTACGTATATATCCTCCGGCGCGCGGCTAAGCTCATAACCGCCGTATGCCCCGCGGGAGCCGATTATAAGCCCCGCTTTTTTAAGCTGGCTTATCATTTGCTCAAGATAGGACGTACTTATGTCCTGCCTCTGCGCAAGGCTCAGCGCGCTTACCGGGCCGTTGCCGTATTCAATGGCAAGATCTACCATGGCCTTTAATCCATAGCGCCCTTTTGTGGAGAAGAACATTACCGCGTCACCTCAATTCCTACCAATACAGTATGATTTCACATATAATATACTACCTTTGTTCAGTTTTGTCAACACCGCTATTAAATATGATATGTAAAAATTGCGAAAAACGGGCAAAATTGCCCGCTTATGCCTATCCGTCCAGCCTTTCCTTCAATCCGGTAAGGCTTTTGTTCATTTCGTTCAGTATGCTCAGCGCCTCGTCCCGCTCCTCTGCGGAGAATGTTTCCATCATGGTGGTGTATATCATTTCGAAGTCAATATCGCACCAGCGGGCGTAATCCGCGCCCTTCTGGGTAAGCCGGATTCTTACGCAGCGGGTATCAAGCTTATCCCGCACGCGCTTAACGAAGCCCGCCGCCTCAAGCCTGCGCAGCGACACGCCCGCGCTGGCCTTTGTAACGCCAAGCTGGGAAGCAAGTTCGATCTGCGTGGGCGCGCCCAGCCGGTTTATGGCAAAAAGCACCTGCGGCTGGCCGGGGTAAAGGCCGTATTTGCTCAGCGTTTTCTGCATGCAGGCATTATATGTGCGCATAAGCTCGCAAAACGCTTCGCTTACGGCTGCTGTGGGCGCGTTCATGGGCGTGAATCCTCCGTCAAAAAACCTTAGCGTTATTATCCTGTAAACCCGCCCCTTAGTCAAGGCCATGCGAAAACATTTGCGGCATATGTCGCTTTGTGGTATGATATATGCTGATATAATTTTTTATCAAAACGGAGGGCCTATGAGCCGTATTGATTGCAACGAGATTGTAAAACGCATGGAGGAGCGCCTCAGTGCGGATTATCAGATAGAACTGCACGAAGCTTCAACGGTGCAGCTGCATAACGCGCTGGCGGAGGCCGTGATGGCCGTTACCGCGAAGGACTGCCGCGAAAGCCGCCGCGCGCATGAGCGCGTGCGCAGGGCATATTATTTCAGCGCGGAATATTTGATGGGCAGGTCGGTATTTTCAAACCTGTACAACTTGGGGATACTGGACGAAATGCGCACACTCCTCCGCGAAAGGGGAGCGGACATTTCCGCAATGGAGGAAATTGACGATGCGGCGCTCGGCAACGGCGGCCTCGGCAGGCTTGCCGCGTGCTATTTGGACAGCGCGGCCACGCTGGGCATACCGCTTGAAGGCTACGGGCTGAGATATAAATTCGGCCTGTTCAAGCAGACTTTTGTTGACGGGTTCCAGGTGGAGAAGGCGGACGAATGGCTTAAATACGGCGACCCATGGAGCAAGCGCAGGGACGATAAAACCGTTACCGTTGAATTTGCGGACCAGAAGGTGCTTGCCGTGCCGTACGATATGCCCGTTTTCGGCTACAACACGGCGCACAGCGGCACGCTGCGCCTGTGGCAGAGCGAACCGATAGAGGAATTCGACTTCAATCTGTTCAACGAGCAGGAATATGCCCTTGCCGTGCGGGAAAAGAACATGGTGGAGGATATTACCCGCGTGCTTTATCCGAACGACAGCACATACGCGGGCAAGCGGCTTAGGCTAAAGCAGCAGTATTTCCTTTCAAGCGCCAGCCTGCAGGACATTGTGCGCCGCTATAAGCGTACCCGCGGCACGGACATGAGCATGTTTGCCTCGCATTGCTCCATTCAGCTTAACGATACGCACCCCGTGGTGAGCATACCGGAGCTGATAAGGCTTATGATGCTTGAAGGAATGGACTTCAACGCGGCGTTTGAGACCGCGCGCAAAACCTTTAACTACACCAACCATACCGTTATGAGCGAGGCGCTGGAGCGCTGGGACGAGGGGCTGTTTTCAAGCGTTGTGCCGGAGCTGACGGGCATAATTTACCGCATAAACGACCGGCTTAACGACGAGCTGCGCGCCCGCGGCGCAAGCGACGAAATGCGCAGCCGTATGCAGATAATAGACAACGGCACCATACACATGGCCCGCTTGGCGGTTTATGTTTCAAGCGCGGTGAACGGCGTTGCCAAGATACATACGGACATACTGAAAAACGATTTGTTCCGCGACTGGTACGCGCTCTATCCCGAACGCTTCCAGAACAAGACCAACGGCATAACCCCGCGGCGTTTCCTTGGCCTGTGCAATCCCGAATACGCGGCGCTGATTGCCGAAAAGACGGGGTCTTACGACTTCATTGCCGACCTTAGCCAGATAAGCAAGCTGAAGGAGCATATAGATGACGACACTATAGCCCACTTCAACGAAATAAAGGCCAAGAATAAGCGCAGGCTTTCTTCCGTTATAAGCGAAAAGGAGGGCGTGCTGCTGCCAACGGACTTTGTTTACGACGTGCAGGTGAAGCGGCTGCATGAATACAAGCGGCAGCTTATGAACGCGTTCTCCATACTGGATATATACTATTCCATAAAGGATGGCACACTTACGGATTTCACCCCCACGGCGTTCATATTCGGCGCAAAGGCCGCGCCGGGCTACATACGGGCGAAGAACATTATAAAGTTCATAAACGAAATTGCCAACATGGTCAATTCAGACCCCGCCATGAAGGACGTTATGCGCGTTGTGTTCGTGCAGAACTACAACTGCTCCTATGCGGAAATGATAATACCCGCGGCGGATATATCGGAGCAGATATCCCCCGCCGGAACGGAGGCCAGCGGCACGGGCAACATGAAGCTGATGCTCAACGGCGCGGTAACGCTTGGCACATACGACGGGGCGAACATAGAAATTGCCGAGCAGGCCGGGCTTGAGAACAACTATATATTCGGCGCAACGGTGGAGGATATTGCAAAAATACGCTCCTCCTACGACCCGAAGGGCATATACGAATCCAACCCCCGCATAAAGCGCGCGCTGGACACGCTGGTGAACGGCACGTTTACGGACGGCGGCATGGGCGGCTTCAAGGAGCTTTATGATTCGCTGCTGTACGGCGCGGCATGGCATACGCCAGACCAATACTATCTGCTGCTGGATATGCCCTCCTACATGGAGGCGAAGCTGCGCGCCAACCGCGACTACCGCGACCGCACGGCCTTCGGACGCAAGTGCCTTATGAACACCGCAGGCGCGGGCAAGTTCTCTTCCGACCGCGCGCTGAAGGAATACGCGGAGGAGATTTGGCATATACCGACAATAATGGGCTTACGCCCGTAGTGAAATTGCGCTTAGGCGCAGTGAAATATTGCTTCCGCCATGTGAAATACGCCTAATGGCGTGTGAGCATGAGAAATTATAAGGATATGGGGATGCTATGCGTCCCTGTTTTTTGTGTTTATTTGACTGAGGGGTTGCGGTAAGTAACAAAACAAAGGGGGACGGTAATCCGTCCCCGCATAATACATGCTGTGTTTATTTATTTGCCGAGCTGGCGGTAAACCTCGGTCACCAGCTCCACGGAGCCATCGTTGAGCCATTCTTCGATAAGCGCGTTCCAAACCTCGTCCTTCTTGTCGGCGGTGAGGGTGGCGGCTATGGCGTCGTGTACCTCGTCAAGGGTCTTGGAGCCGGCCTTTTCGTCGCTGACGTAATAGATTATGTGCAGCCCGTTGGTGTCCTCGAACACCTGGCTGTACTGGCCAAGGGAAAGCTTGGCAAAGGCATCCTTAACGGCCGATGACCAATCGGAAGAGGAAGTGTAGGAATTGGATATGAGCATACCGTCCGCGTAAGCATCAATCTCCGTAAAGTCGGTATTCTCCGTCACGTCGGCCATAACGGCCTTGAAATCCTCGCCCGCTTCAAGGCGCGCGTAGGCAGCGTTTATCTTTTCATAGGCGCTGGCGGTGTATTCGGCGTAATACTTGTCGTATTCGGCCTGCTTGGCCTTGTATTCGCTTATTATTTCCGCTATGCGTGCGGCGTTGGTGCTTGTGCCGTTTATTGCATCGTCAAAGGCGAGGGTGCAATACTCGGTCTTGAGATTGTTCATTGCGGTGTTAGCATCGGTGCATTCCTGCGGAATGTCGCCTTCGTAGGCAACGTAGATATCATATATCCTGTGGTAATCCTTAGGAACATAGAGCGGGGGAACGCCTTCCTGGCTTGCTTCGTAGGCGTCCTCATCGTCCTTGTAGTACTCGGGATTGTTATTATATGTGTCCATATCGGTCATGGAGTTGGTGTTGAACTGCTCCTCAATGTCCGCCTCGTCCGCAGCGGCGTCCTTGGTCAGGTCGTTCCGCATAAGCTCGACAAGGTATTCAACCTCCACGTCCTCGCTCAGCTTTGCGCAGTAGGATTCATAGGTGGCGTTCTCATCGCCCATGTTGGCAATGGCTTCTTCGAGTATAAGCTCGTTCATCCTTTCGTCCACGTTCACGCTTTCGTCCGTTTCGGCTTCCTGTTCGGCTATGTCGCGGTAATAGGAATTGAGCCCGTCTATCTTTTCGGCAATGCGGCTTTCAAGCTCCGCCTTCTGCTCATCGGTAAAGTTGGCGTAGCCCAGCTCGCGCGCCTTGGCCTCTATAACCTTGTCCTGAACCATAAGGTTGATAAGGTCGTCCTGAAACTCCTCAAGCGTGGCCTGATCGCTTATCACGTCGTAACCATAGTTGGCAAAATACTCAACGTACATATCGAACATGGTCTTAACATCGCCGAGCGTAAGCACGGTTTCGCCGTTTATTTTGGCTACCGCGGCAGTCAGGTCAAGCTCTGCGCTGTTGTCGGTATCCGTGGGCTCTGCGGTGGATGCGGGCGCGGCGGAGTCTGTGGGCTCAGCGGTGCCGCTGGGGGTATCGGTGTCGCTCAGCTGGCATGCGCACAGTATGCTTGCGGCCATAGCGGCGCACAGCAGCAGGGCAATAAGCTTCTTGGTATTCAAATCGTTTTCTCCTTCCATATCATGTGCAGCAATGGCTGCGCAAGTCAGTATTATGTATTATAGCATCAATTTGCGCTTAGGCAATCGGCAAGCATGTAAACAAACTGTGGCAGCATGGCGTAGAGCGCGGCGGCGTCGCTCTTGGGGCGGCTTATAACCATGCTCGGCGTATCGCCGAAGGTCATGCGCGCGCCCGCTATGTTGCCCGCGGCGGCAATAAGCTTTGCCCCGTCTATGGGCGCCTGCTTATCGAACACGAAGCGCACCTCCTTATCCCGTATCCTCAGCTGCGTAACGCCCGCGCGGGAGCAGTCCGCCTTTATAAGGGCAATGTTGAGCAAATTCGCCGTGTCCTCCGGAATGTCGCCGTAGCGGTCTATAAGCTCATCCTGCACGTCGTAAAGATCGTCCCGCGTTTCTATCAGCGCTATGCGCTTGTACATGGAAAGCCGCTCCGATTCGCGCGGAATATAATGCGTGGATATGCTGGCGGGGACGGGGATATCCACCACCGTGTCTATCTTTACCGGCTCCTTTTCGCCCTTGGCTTCCTTCACCGCGCCTTCAACAATTTTGCAGTAAAGGTCGTAGCCCACGGCTGCCATATGCCCGTGCTGCTCCGGCCCCAGCAGGTTGCCCGCGCCGCGTATTTCAAGGTCCCGCATTGCTATTTTGAAGCCCGCGCCGAATTGGGTAAATTCGCGTATGGCGCTCAGGCGTTTTTCGGCAATGTCGCTCAAAACCTTGTCCCGCATAAACGTTAGGTATGCGTAGCCAAGCCGCGCGCCCCGGCCTACCCTGCCGCGCAGCTGATAAAGCTGGGCAAGGCCCATTTTGTCCGCATCGTATATTATAATGGTGTTTACGTTGGGTATATCAAGCCCGCTTTCTATTATTGTGGAGCAAAGCAGAACGTCGTATTGCTGCTCCATAAAGTCCAGCATCGTGCGCTCAAGCTGCCGTTCGCCCATCTGCCCGTGGGCATAGGCTATGCGCGCCTCCGGCACAAGCTGCTTCAGCTTTTCCGCAAACGTTTCCATGCCGCGCACGTTGTTGTAAACGAAGAACACCTGCCCCCCGCGGCCAAGCTCCTTCATTATGGCCTCCCGCGCAACAGCCTCGCTGTATTCCATAACGTATGTCTGCACGGGGTAGCGCTGCTCCGGCGGGGTTTCGATGACTGACATATCGCGTATGCCGGTCATGGACATATGAAGCGTTCTCGGTATAGGCGTTGCGGAAAGGGTGAGCGCGTCTATATCCTTGCGCATTTCCTTTATCTGCTCCTTGTGGCCCACGCCGAAGCGCTGCTCCTCGTCTATTATAAGAAGGCCAAGGTCCTTGAATTGCACGGATTTTGAAAGCAGCTTGTGCGTGCCGACAACAACGTCTATCGTGCCCTTTTTAAGCCCGTCTATCACCCGCGCCTCCTCCGAAGGGGTATTGAACCGCGAAAGCAGCGCAACGTTAACGGGGAAGCCCGAAAAGCGGGCGGCAAGGGTGTTATAATGCTGCTGCGCAAGTATTGTCGTCGGCACAAGGAAGGCAACCTGCTTGCTGTCCGTCACGGCCTTGAACGCGGCGCGGAGGGCGACCTCCGTCTTTCCGTAGCCCACGTCCCCGCAAAGCAGCCTATCCATAACGCGGTCGCTTTCCATGTCCTTCTTTATTTCGGCAATGCTCGTAAGCTGGTCCGGCGTTTCCTGATAGGGGAAGCTTTCCTCCAGCCGCTTCTGCCACGCCGTGTCAGGCGGGAAGGCATGGCCCTTCCTGTGCAGCCTGTCGCCGTAAAGCTTTACCAAATCGAACGCCAGCTTTTTAACGCTTTCCCGCGTTTTGTTTACCGTGCGCTGCCATTCCCCCGTGCCAAGGTGGGAAAGATGGGCGGTGGTTTCGTCCCCGCCAATGTATTTCTGCACGCGGTCGAGCTGATCCGTAGGCACGTAAAGCTTATCCCCGCCCGCGTAAACAAGGTGCAGATAGTCCCGCGATACGCCCGCCACCTGAAGCGTTACAACGCCCACGAAGCGGCCTATGCCGTGCAGCTCATGCACGACCAAATCGCCCACGCTAAGCTCGCTGAAGGCCAATTTGGGCTTCTTTTTGGAGGATGACGCACTGCGGCGCGATTCCGTGCCGTATAGCTCGCATTCGCTTATTACCGCAAGCCTGAGCTCAGGGTATTCAAAGCCGCGCGCTATGCTCTGGCCCACAATAAGCTGCTCCCCGCTTATGATGTCCCGCGTAAGGGCTTCGGCAATGCCTATAGTAACGCCTTCATCGCCCAGCATATCGCCTATGCGCTTTGCGTGCGCGCCCGCGTATATCATAACGGTGCTGCCGCCCCGCTTCCAGCTTTCAATGTCCGCGGCAAGGGCTGGCGTGTTGCCTATGTATTTCGCCATCGGCCGCGTTTCAAAGCGGAAAAGGCATTTGGGCTTTATCAGCCCGTATGTCCGCGTAATGGCGAAAAGCATGGCCGTATATGGCGTGTCAAGGCTCTGCAATATGTGCGAGGGCTGGCATATAAGCTCCGCCTGCTCGGGCAGCGCCGTGCCTTCATGGATATATGACCCAACCCTGTCAAGATGCGTTGTGAAGGCAAGCTTTGCGCTTTCCTCAACGCGCTGCGGCTCGTCGATCAATATTATTGCGCCTTCGGGCAGATAATCGGTAATGAACGCCTCCGGGTAAAAAAGGGGCATCAGCATTTCAAGCCCAAGGGGTATGCCGCCTTCGGAAAGCCGGTCGTATTCTTCCTTCATGCCCTCGGTTTTGCGCAGCGCACGCATGCCGCGCGTGCGTGCTTCCTTCGTAAGGGGCATCTCCGTTGCCGGGGGGATGACGCAGCGGTCTATGTTCTCTATCGAGCGCTGAGATACTGCGTCGTATGTGCGCATGGTGTCTATCTCGTCATCAAAGAACTCTATCCTTACTGGGTTCGCCATGCTTATGGGGAACACGTCCAAGTAACCGCCCCTCAGGCACACCTGCCCCTTGCCTTCGCACATATCAACCCGCTCGTACCCCGCGTTTATAAGCGCGGCCAAAAGCTCGCGCGGCTCAGTCCTGTCCCCTGCGGAAACGGTGCGCATGCATTGGGCGATGGCTGCGGGCGGGGTCATGCGCTGTATCAGCGCCTCTGCAGATACCGCAACGGCAATGTTTTCCCCGTTAAGCAGCGCGCACAGCGGCTCAAGCCGCCTTGCCGTAAGCCCCGCGGACGCGGCAATGCCCTTTGCGCCCAGCGGCAGCTCCCGCGCGGGCAGATGATACGCCCTGTCCGTAAACGCGGCCATGTCCTGCTGTATCCTTGCGGCGCTTGATTCATTGGCGGTTATTATCAGCACGGTTTTGCCCGTATGGCAAAGTAAGCCCGCCGCAATGTGCGGACGCACGGCCTCGCCCAGCCCGAACACGGCTGCGCTGCCCTCGCCCTTTTTCAGCGCGTCAACAAGGCGCGTATACTCCGGGTGCTTATTAAGTATTTTTATCAGCGGATGCTCATTCATCCTTCGTTTCGCCTTTCTGTTCAGCATTTTCGGCTTCGGCCTTCTTGGCTTCTTCCTTCTTCTTGCGCTTGGGCTTTTTGTTGAAGCGCATCTGCGCGTCTGCTATCCGGCCCGATACCATAAGCTCCGCCGCGTCCGCAGCATCGTTCAGCGCGGCCTTAACCTTGTCCAGCGCCTCTCCCGTGGGCATGGACATAACGTGCGCTATCAAATCGCGCCCGCCTTCAGGCGCGCCAACGCCAACCCGTATGCGGGGAAAATCATCGAACCCAAGCTGGTATATAACGCTTTTCATGCCGTTGTGGCTGCCGGAGGAGCCTTTTTCGCGTATGCGAAGATCGCCGGGGTCAAGGTCTATATCGTCATATATAACAATAAGCTGATCGTGCTCGATCTTGAACCAGTTGACCAAATCCCTTACCGCCCAGCCGGAATTGTTCATGAACGTTAAGGGCTTTGCCAGTATAACCCGCTCCGTACCTATGCGGCCTTCGCCGTAAACGCTGCGGAAGTTTTCCTTCCTTATATCTATATTGTGCCTTGCCGCCAATATGTCCAGCGCCATAAAGCCCATGTTGTGCCGCGTGTCGGCATATTCGCGCCCGGGGTTTCCAAGGCCTACTATTATATACATAAAAACCTCCGTAAAAAGTTTATTGCACGCAATCACGCCCTCATGCAGGCTCGCATGGGGGTGCCAACGCATATTATACCCCAAAAACCGCCGCCGCACAAGGCAATGCGCGAACAGAGCGCGGGCAGGGGCAAGAAAAAAAGAGCCGTGCAAGGCGGCTCCTTTGATATGCCGGTTTAAGATTCCTTCTTTTCGCGGTTGAATACCTGCACCTTTGCATAGTGACAAAGGGCTATCACCGCAAGCACTATCGCGATGCAGAACACTATTATGTTCAGCATGCCTATCCATGGCCAGAAGTTTTTCAAAAGCGTAAGCGCAACGCCCGCATTGAAGAAGCCCGCGGCAAACTTGCCGTACCAATCGGCATACACAACCACCTCCTTGCGGAAAAGCAGCAGGCCGCCTATTATCATTATGCCTTCTTTTATAAGCACCGCAAGCAGTATCCAAAGCGGCAGCCAGCCAGCGGAATAGAAGCACGAAAGCGCCGCTATTACCATAAGCTTGTCCGCAAGGGGATCGAGAACCTTGCCAAGGTCGCTTATCCAGTTGTTCCTGCGGGCAAGGTAGCCATCGAGCAGATCCGTGAAAAACGCCGTGAGGAACACAATAAGGCAGGCAAGATATTTTGCCCGCGCGAAAAGAAATATGAACACGCCGACCAATATAAGGCGTATGGCCGAAAGCACGTTTGGTATATGCCGCATAAATTACACTCTCCTATACAGACCATTATAACCGATGGATAAAATATTTTCCATATTTTATTGTGAAAAGTAAGCTAAATGTAAGATGAAAATAGGATAAGATAGTGTTAATTCTGTGTACAATCGCCTTTTTCGTTGACATGCAGCCCCTTGGGCGATAAAATAGTAGGGCAGTTTATCCGCGCGCGGGGGTATCCTCGCGCTTATTACAAAGGAGATTTTTGAAAAATGCGCACAACAAAGACCATTGCCCTTGTACTGGCCGCTATAATGCTCGCGGCGGCGCTGAGCGCCTGTTCGGTAAACAACCCGAATTACACCGTGCTTAAAGTAGGCGACATGAACATAGGCGTAAACGCCTACTATAATAATTACAACTACCTTGCACAGGTCTATTCCATGTATGGCCTTTACAATGTTTCAACGCCCGAAGCCTTCAAGCGTATGCAGGACCAGGTGTTCGATAACCTTATCAACAATGCCCTGCCGGTGGTAGTGGCCAAGCAGAACGGCGTTACACTGACCGAGGAGGAAGAGGCTCAGGTTCAGGCGGACTTCAAAGAGCAGATAGACCAGATGATAGCCCAGTATGCCTCCCAGGTGGACGAATCCATAACCGATGAGGACGCCAAATATGCCGAAGAGGAAAAGCTGTTCAAGGCGGCGCTTAAGAGCAGCGGCTGGAACTACAACACCTACCTGAAGATGATAGAGGACGACGTCCGCGGCGCAGCCATAGGCAACAAGTATATGGAATCGCTCTATTCCGGCGTGAACGTGACCGAGGAGGACGCCAAGGCCTACTATGACGAGCAGCTTGCCGCCAAGAAGGCCGAATATGCCGAAACCCCCGCCCAGTTCTATACCGATTATTCCAACGCCATCAGCGGCAGCGACACCGTAGGCGTGCTTACCGTGCCCGAGGGATACCGCTTCTGCAAGCATATACTTATAAAGAAGGCCGAGGAGGGCGACACCACCAAGAACGTCAACCAGATAGTTGAAGAGGTGAAGGCCAAGCTGGCGGACGGCGTGGATTTCGATAAGCTCGTTGAAGAATACGGCGAGGATCCCGGCATGAAGGAGGAGCCTTACAAGACCGATGGCTATCTTATAAGCGAAAACACCCTTGATAAGTATTACGACGGCTTCGGCATCGCCGCCATATCGCTCAAGAACATAGGCGACGTGAGCAACCCCGTTGAGACCGAGGCGGGCTACCACTTCATACAGTACACCTCCGATGCGGAGGTTAAGGACACCCCGTTTGAGGACGTTAAGCAGGCCATAACAGACAAGCTGACCGAGGACGAAAAGGTTGCCATTTACAACGACTGCCTTGCCAAGTGGAAGGAAGAAATAAAGATAGAGAAGTATTATGACCGCGTGAGCGGCATCAAATAAGGCCAAGTAAACAAGGCGACATCAAAGCGGGCGAAAGCTCGCTTTTTTGTTAACCTGATGATATAATTCACATGAAAGCAGACCGCACCGGAGGAAAAGCGATGTTTCAGATAATGGTGGTAGAGGACGACATAAACGCGCGGCGGCTTATGCAGGCCGTGATTGAGCAGAACGGCTACGCGGCGATTCCCGCGTCCGACGGGGCGGAGGCGCTTGCGCTGATGGACAAAAAGCACGTTGATCTTATTGTGCTGGACGTGATGATGCCCCATATGGACGGCTATACGCTTGCGCGGGAGCTTAGGAGCGCGGGCAATAACGTGCCCATATTGATGGTTACAGCGCGGCAGAGCGCCAAGGATAAGAAGGAAGGCTTCCTTGCGGGGACGGATGATTACATGGTAAAGCCCGTGGACGAGGAGGAGATGATGCTGCGCATTGCGGCGTTGTTAAGACGCAGCCGAATAGTGAGCGAACGGCGGCTGACGATTGGCAGCACCACGCTTGATTACGACGCGCATACGCTTATAGACGCGGCGGGGGAGCATGAGCTGCCGAACAAGGAATTTATGCTGCTGTATAAGCTTTTATCCTACCCAAACCATATATTTACCCGCAGGCAGCTTATGGACGAAATATGGGACATGGAGAGCGACACGGACGAGCGAACCGTTGACGTGCACATAAACCGCCTGCGCGAAAGGCTGAAGGGCAACGCGGACATAGAACTGGCAACCGTACGCGGACTTGGCTACAAGGCGGTGAAGAAGCAATGAAAAAGCTCGGCGCGCAGATGGTTTTTGCAACGTTCCTTGTGATGCTTTCAACGGCTGCGCTTACGGTTACGGTCATGCTGCTGCTGGAGTTCCTTGGCGCGCTGCCGGAGGTGAAATATCCTGCAGTGGTGTGGCCCGTAATTGCACTTGGCATATGCGTTGCGGTGGGCACGGGCATAAACGCGCTGCTCACGCGGTGGTACTTCAGGCCCATGAAGCAGATCATAGGGGCCGTGCGCCGCGTTGCAAAGGGGGATTTCTCCGTCCGCGTGGAGGAGATAAAGGGCGTAAGGAACGAGCTTGAGGAGCTTACAAAAAGCTTTAACATGATGGCGGAAGAGCTGGGCAGCACGGAGCTTTTCCGGCGGGACTTCATAAATTCATTTTCGCATGAGTTCAGAACGCCCATGGTATCCATACGCGGCTTTGCGCGGCAGCTTAAAAAGAGCGACATTACGGAAGCCCAGCGGCAGGAATATGCGGACATAATAATAAACGAGGCCGACAGGCTGACCAACATGGCGTCAAACATACTTACGTTGACGCGGGTTGAAAACCAGCAGATAGTTACGGACAAGACCACGTTCCGCCTGGATGAGCAGCTGCGCACATGCATACTGCTGCTTGAAAAGGAATGGGAAGCCAGGAACATAAGCCTTGATATAGATTTGGACGAGGTTGAGTATATCTCCAACGAGGAGATGCTTTCCCAGGTTTGGCTGAACATACTGGGCAACGCAATAAAGTTCAGCAAGGATGGCGGAGAGGTGCGCATATACTGCGCCAAGCACGGCAGCAGTGTGCGCGTGGAGATAGAGGACTACGGCGTGGGCATGAGCGAAGAAACGCGGCAGCATGCCTTTGAACGGTTCTATCAGGGCGCAGGCAGCCGCGCCACCGCCGGAAACGGGCTGGGGCTGAGCATTGCAAAGCGCATAGTTGAACTATGCGGCGGGGAGATAAACATAACGAGCGAGCTTAACCGCGGCACGCTGTTCATAATAACATTGCCTACGGAGTGAGTTGGAGCATTGTGGGCAGGGCTTCTTCCTCCTCAACCTGTGCGGATGCGGGAGCCGAGGCGGCGTTGGCTATTGCCTCGGCCAGGAACTCAACGGAGTTCATGGCCTGCTCAAACGTGTTTGCATTGTGCCCAATCTCCGCCAGCAGGCAATGGGAGGACACATGCTGGTTATATCGCCCCACCTTAACGCGGATATTGCGGGCAAGGCTATGGTGTATCGTGCCAAGGTATTCGCTTATGCCCTTGGCAAGGGCGTAGTTGGACTGAAAGTCCGGCATTTCATCGAATCCGGCCCCGGTTGCGCCTTCGCCCGTACCTACGACGAACATTATGCGGGCGCACTCCTTGCCGTCTATCACCAAATAATCCGCGGGGGCCTTGGGGTCGTTTCCGTATGCATCGCGGTGCAGATCTATAAACAATTCTATCGTGGGGTATTTCTTTTTGTATTCAAGCATTGTCTCAAGCGAGCGTGAATAGGCGCTGGAAAGCTTAGGCGGTTCATGGTCTGTAATATCATGTATCGCATAAATGCCGTAGCGTTCGTTGAGCAAAGTGCATAGCTTTTCGCCCACGGCTACAACGTTCATATCGTTGTCCTTCGTGCGCCAGGGGGAGGAGGCGGCGTAGGTATAGCGCTTTGTTGGGAAGTATGCTTCCGTAGTATGCGTATGGTAAATAAGCACGGTAGGCCCTTCGGTTGATAGACCTATACCCGTGCTTTTATCTGTGTCCGCCTTCATAAGCTCCAGCAGCACCCTGCGGCTTACGCCTTCATCTGCATCAACATGGTCAAGCACTATCTCTATGTTTGTAAGCTCGTCCCCATCCGGCTTATCCGTGCGCATGGCGGGGCGTATGAGCGCGGCGGCTATGAGCGCGGCAAGCGTAAACATAAAAAGAAGCATTGCGCCTAAGTGCGTTTTGCGGTGGTCAGCGGCGCGTGTGCGGCCGCGCATTCGTTTGTTCATGGCTTATCCTCCTTCCATATTGGTATGAAGGGAGGGCGCGGCTTATGCTATAAGGCTTTTAAGCTCGGCATGATCCGTGCCGAACAGCGCCATGTTGATCGCATTTGACAGTATTGCGCTCATGCTGCCTATAAGCGCGTCTATTTCCTTGGGCGTGACTATCAGCTCGCCCGTTTTTTCGCTTATGGCCTTGGCGGCAAGCTCCTTAACGCTTTCTTCGTTATTCATAAGGCCAAGCTCGCCCGCGATAAGCCCAACCGTGTCGCGGGAGATGGTGCTGGCGTATACCACGAGCGGCACGCCTATGGCTATCACCGGCACGCCCATGCTTTGCCTGTCAAGTCCGCTCCTTGCGTTGCCCACGCCCGCGCCGGGCTGAAGCCCCGCATCGCAAAGCTGAATGGTGCAGCCTATGCGCTCCGTCCTGCGGGAGGCAAGGGAGTCTATTGCTATTATTACGGCGGGTTTGCTGCTTGACGCCGCGCCCTTTATCATCTCCATTGTTTCTATTCCCGTAACGCCCAATACCCCGGGGGATACGGCGCAGACGCTCCGCACATGGTGCGGTATGGCGTCCGCCATGTATTGCTTTATGTGCCGCGTGACAAGTATCTTTTCCGCTGTGCGCGGGCCTAATGCATCGGGTGTAACGGCCCGGTTGCCAAGCCCTGCAACGAGCGCCGTGCCGTCAAGTCCTGCTATCATTGCGCTGAGCTCATTGGCTGCGGCCTCTGTAACGGCGGCTGTCAGCTCCGCTCCGCCGTAGGTAAGCTCAGGCGCGTCTATCGTAACGTATAGCCCTTTCGCCTTGCCGAGCGCTTTTGCCGCTTCGTCCGTTTCTATGCGTATGCGGGATATGGCGTAGCCCTCGCGCTGCTCGTTCTGCTCGCTTACGCCGGTGCCTGCGGCGTGCAGCTCCCGCGCCTCCATGGCAAGGTCTGTGCGAATATCGGCCTTCATAATTGTCCTCCTTGAATAAAAAATGGTGCACAGGGCTATTATGCGCCGCTTTACGAATAAAAAAACCGATTTTACGCACGAATTATGCTTGCTTTATGCAAAGAGCCGTGCTATAATACACGATGTTCGAGTAAAAATAACAAGGGGGAAACCGTTTTGGCAAACCATAAGTCCGCTTTAAAGCGTGTGGCAGTCACCGCTAAGAAAAACCTTAACAACCGTGTAATTACCTCCAGGGTCAAGACCGCTATCAAGAGCTTTGACAAGTCCCTTGAGGCTGGCGACCAGGCCGCTATCACCGCCGCCTATGTCAACGCCGTAAGCACCGTTGATAAGGCTGCCGCAAAGGGCGTGCTGCATAAGAATAATGCCAACCGCAAGAAGGCTCAGCTTGCCCTCAAGCTGGCTGCGAAGGCTAACTAATTAACTAAGTAATTACCCCTTATTAGGGTTATGCAAAAGCCAATCGAAAGGTTGGCTTATTTGCGTTAGCTGAAGATTTTAAATTTATATTGCCTGCTTTCAGGGCAGGCTGACTCCCTCCGTCTTTTGCTTCGCAAAATCCACCTTGGTGAGGGAGGCTTAACGTAAGAGTTTGGACATCGGCCAAAAGGCGTCACCGCTTGCGGGGGGGAGTTGTCTGTGAGCGATAGCGAAACAGACTGAGGGGGGAACACCTCGCGGCACTCGCCCGCTCCGAGTTATTCCCCTTTCGTCACGGCTTACGCCGCGACACTTTCCCCGTAAACGGGGACAGCTTTTAGTTGGCAGTAGGCATGCGTAAGCCCCTCCGCTCAGGGACGCAAGATTTCATCGTCCCTGAAAAAACCTAGGCAAATAGCGGCTTAGGGACGATAGGGACGCAAGGGACGATAGTGTGCAGGGGGTCCCATATAAGTTCGGTCTCGTCCCCGTTTTCATGTATAAAGCTTACAAGCACGTCGCTTTCCCCGTCGTGGGTTATTGTGCCGCTGCCTGCAACGTCCCCGCTTGCGCGCCAGTCGTCGCCGGTTACATCATCCGTATTGCCGCAGGCGGAAAGGCTGATGCACAGCGCAATAGCCATTGCCATACACAAAAGGTTTCTCCATAGTTTCATGCTTTTTCCTCCTCTTTCCGCCGGACGCGCAATGGCTCCGGCTGTCCGTTTCTCATCCCTTATTGCATTATACCATGCATACGCGGCAGGGGAAAGTGCGGCTTGGCAATGACAGCGGGGCAAAACTGTGGTATTATAAAAATAACTCCTTCCGTCAATTCGCTGACGCTCATTGCCACCTCCCTCAAGGAGGGAGGCTTAATGTAAGAGTTTATAAAGCGCGCCAAAAGGCTCCCTCTTAGAGGGAGCTGGCAAACCGAAGGTTTGACTGAGGGAGTTAAAGGCTCCCCGTCCGGGGAGCTGGCACGGCGTAAGCCGTGACTGAGGGGTTGTAACAAACAAAGAGCTGTAAGCTGCTTTATAACCCCTCCGGCTCACTACGTTCGCCACCTCCCCTTTCAGGGCAGGCTTAACGTAAGAGTTTGTAAAGCGTACCAAAAGGCGCCACCGCTTGCGGGGGAGCTGTCGGCGTAAGCCGACTGAGGGGGAACAGTAAAACAGCTTGGCGACTTCGAGCCGTTCCCCTTTCGGCCACTTCGTGTCCACTTTCCCCCAAAACGGTGGCGCCTTTTGGCGGAAGCAATACGTGTATCGCCCGCATACTCCTCCGCCATCGCGAATAGTATTAGGTAAAAACGCGAACGGAGGGCGGAGAATATGAAATTACGCATATCTGTGGCAGCGGCCATGATAATATGCGGCATGGCTTTGATAATGTGCGGCTGCGCAAAGGACGTGGCTACGGACGCGGGCATGTATGATGAACCCGCAGGCGAGGCCGGAATGCGGCGTACGGTGCTTTATTATAAGGATGACGACGGGTTCATAGTGCCCGTTATGAAGCTTATCCCGTGGGAGGAAGGCATAGGCCGCGCGGCGATAGGCAATTTGGTGGACACGGCGGAAAACCGCGCAGAGGCGCGCTCCCGCGGGCTGAACGCGACCATACCGGACGGGGTGGAGTATACGTTAAGGATACGCGACGGGGTGGCTACGATAGACATAAGCTCGCTGAGCGCATTTGCGGACGAGGCAAGCGAGCGGGCGATGGTCACAAGCATTGTGAACAGCCTTGCCGAGTTCCCCACGATAGACGCGGTGACGATAACCCTCAACGGCGAAAAGGTGACTAAGCTTCCCTGCGGAACAAAGCTGAGCGAGGCCATGACTCCCTTTATGCTGAACGCCGAGGATGGGGACGTGAGCGCCTCGGCAGACGGGATGGAGCCTATGACGCTGTATTTTGCCAACAACGCGGCAAGCCTGAACGTGCCCGTCACGCGGTACTGCGCGGGGCATGGGCTTGCGGCGGCGGTGGAGCAGCTTATTGCGGGGCCGGAGGATGCGGCGCTGATGAACAGCTTCCCCGAAGGTACGCGCCTTATAAGCGCGGATATATACGGCGGGACAGCAACGGTTAACCTGAGCGGGGAGTTCCTTTCCGCCCGGTATACAGAGGGCATGGCGGAAACGGCGTTCGATACGCTTTTCCTTACCGCCAACGCCATTGAGGATATAAGCGAACTGAACGTGCTGGTGGAGGGCAAGGAGTGCGAGCTTACGCGCGAATGCACAGCGCCTGTTTACGCAAACACGTTTCAATAAATATTACTGTACAAAGGAGAAATACGGATGCGGCTGATAATAGCATCGAACAATGCGCACAAGGTACGCGAAATAAAGGAGATTCTGGGCGATTATTTCAGCGAGATACTTTCGCTTAAGGAGGCGGGCATTGCCATAGACGTTGAGGAGGACGGCGAAACATTTGAGCAGAACGCGCTAAAAAAGGCGCAGGAGGTGCTTAAAATTGCCGATGCCGACGCGGCGCTGAGCGACGACAGCGGCCTGATGGTTGATGCGCTTGACGGTGCGCCGGGCGTATACAGCGCGCGCTTCGCCGGGGAAGGCCACGACGATGCAGCCAACAACGCAAAGCTTATGGACATGATGCGCTTAGTTCCTGAAGAAAAGCGCACGGCGCGCTTCGTGAGCGCGGTTGCGTTGGCACGGCGCGGCAAGGAACCGATGGTTTGCCGCGGCGCGGTGGAGGGCAGCATACTTTACGCTCCGCAGGGGGAGAACGGCTTCGGATACGACCCGCTGTTCTTCTATGCTCCCGCGGGGCTTTCCTTTGCGCAGATGAGCGCGGAGGACAAAAACGCCATAAGTCACCGCAAAAGGGCGCTGGAGGCGCTCAAAGCCGCGCTTGAGGCGGAGAAGCGGGCATGATACTGGGAATATTGAGCGACACGCACGGCGATACGGACGCGGTGAAGCGCGTGTATGCAGCGCTGCCCAATGCCGATGCATGGGCGTTCCTTGGCGACGGGCAGCGCGAAGCGAACTGGCTGCGTGAACACAGCGACAAGCCTGTATACACCGTTAAGGGCAACTGCGACGCGGGGGACATTGCAGAGGAGCAGGTGATAACGCTCGGCGGGGTGCGCATATTCATGACGCATGGCCACGCCTATGCCATTGCGCTGAACAGCTACCGCCTGATGCTCCGTGCGCAGGAGCTGGACTGCGCCGTTGCCCTGTACGGGCATACGCATGTTTCGGAAATAGAGTACGCGGGCGGGGTGCAGATAGTCTGCCCCGGCAGCCCCAGCGTGCCGCGCCGCGGCAGGCGCAAAAGCTTCGCCAAGCTTGAAATAGAAAACGGCAGCGCTATGGCAAGCATAGTTGCGCTGTGACGGGTTAAGCCATTACCGTTCCTTCAGCCCTGCCACGGCCTCCTCGCTCGGGGTGACGTAGGCGGTTTTGTTGGTTGTGTATATCACCATGCCGGGCTTTGCACCGGCGGGCTTTTTAACGTATTTTCGCGGCGTGTAGTCAACGGCAACGTTCTCGCTGCCCCTTGCGCGGCTGTAATACGCCGCAAGCAGCGCCGCTTCTGTCATGGTGGCGGTGTCCTGCTCGCTCGCGCCCTTGACTATAACATGGCTGCCGGGTATGTTCTTGGCGTGCATCCATATGTCGTTTGGCGAGGCGAAGCGCAGCGTAAGCTCGTCGTTCTGGCGGTTGTTTTTGCCAACGTATATGTCCGCACCCGTGGGGGATACGAAGTGCATGGGCTTTGATGCGGCAAGCTTCATTTTCTTTTTGCCGCCCTTGCCCCGCTTTATGTAGCCCTGCTCCTTCAGCTCCTCTATAAGCTCGCTCAGCTCGTTTTCCGCGGTGCATTTGGTCAAATTGTCAAGCTGGCCTTCAAGGTAGTTCAGTTCACTCAGTGTTTGCTCCCGCTGAACAATCGCCATGTCCCGCGCGGCCTTCAGCTTTTGATATTTTTTATAATACCGCTGTGCGTTTTCCCCGGGCGTAAGCTGCCTGTCCAGCGGAATGGCTATGCGCTCCACTGGGTCCGCATAATAGTTATCCACCGCCGCTGTGTCCGTTCCGCTTTTGAGCGAATGCAGATTTGCCGTGAGCAGCTCGCCGTAAAGGCGGCATTTTTCCATCTGCTCCCCGCTGTTGAGCGCGTCCGCGTAAAGGGCAAGCTTCTTTTCGCAGCGTTCAATGTTGTTTTGAAGAACCTTTCTTGCGCTTGCGCCGTGCCGCTTGGCCCATTCGCGCCTGTCGCTGTTTATATACAGGCCGTCCAAAGCCTCGCCAATGCTGTCGTACAGCTTAATGCCGCCGCCAGCTATTGCGAAGGGATACACCGCCTCCGTCTCGCCAAGGGCGTTGAGCACGGCGCTTGCCTTCTCCTTGCCCTGCGCCATGTCCGCATAGAAGGCGGCAAGCCTTTCCGCAAGCTCCTCCCGCTCCGCTTCGCTTAGCTGAGTGCATTCCGTTTTATCAGTATATCGGGCGACAAGCTGCGCCGCAACGGCGGGGGATAGGCCGAAAAACGCATTGCTCAGCGCCTTTGCAATGCTCATGCCAACCATGCACATAGCCATGGAAAAATCATCGGCAGAGGCCTTTGACGGGTCCTGCTTGTCCTGCGCTGGGGGCGCGGAATACTCAAGCCCCGGCATAACGAAGCGCACGCTGCTCATCCCAAGGCCAACGTGCTTTATCGCATCCACTATAACGCCCTTTTCATTCACCAGTATAATGTTTGAATGCTTGCCCATCAGCTCACAGTAAAGGGCAAATACGCTCAGGTCGCCAAGGTCGTTGTATGTTTCTATGCTTATTTTAAGCACCCTGTCCAGCCGCTCCTGCTCAAAGCGCACTATTTTGCCGCCGGCAATGCGCTTCCTAAGCAGCATGCAGAACATTGGCGCTTCGCTCGGGGCCTGCTTTTTAAGCTCCGTAAGCTGCACGCGGTTGTCCGCAGCCGATGCGTTTATAAGCAGCCTATATGTCTGCCCAAGGCTGCGCACCATCAAAAGCAGCTCCTCTTTATCGGTTTGCTGAATTTTGTCTATCTTTCCGCCCGCAAGGCGCTTGTTCAGTTCGTTCATAGCACTGTACAGGCTCAGTCCGTCCATGGACATTTGGTATCATCTCCGTTCGTGCGGCATATGCGCGCTATCGCCGCTCAAGCCTTGCAATGGATAGCTCATACGCGGTTTTTTCGAGCATTATGCCGTTTTCATTCTTTGTGTATTGGCGGCTTTGCAGCCTGCCCTCTATGCGCACCCGCATGCCTATGCAAAGTTCCTTCGCCGCGTGCGCCGCGCCGCCCCACGCTATGCAGGGTATGTAGTCCGCCTTTTTATAGTCGCGGTTCACGGCGATGAGCATATCCGTTATCTCCCGCCCGAAGGGGGTTGTGCGGAACACGGTCTCGCGGCATATGCAGCCGGTGAGCGTAACGCTGTTCACATGGCCGCAGTCCGCCCGGCAGCATTCTATGCGCCGCGCAAACGGCCTCAGCAGCAGCCTGTTCGCGCCGTCCACATGGCGGTTGTAGGAGCGCAGCTCCCCGTTAAACTCAATCGTGTCCCCGATGCGGAAGCCTTTCATCAGCCTGCCCGGCACGGTTATGGGCAGCGTGTCCGCCGTGCCGCTCAGGCGCATTATCTCTATTTTGCCAAGATACAGCGTTTCGCCGTAGGCATCATGCTCCGCCGTAAGCGGCTCTATAAGTCTGCCCCGCATAAACAGTCCGTTTTCATCCCGCGTGTAGCCCATATCCACTCTCCATAGCATGTAATGATGCTATATGGATATGCCGCCGCCCGTCGGGTTATGAATCCAGCTTGTATGCTCCCGTCACCACGTCGTCCAGCAGAGCCATAACAAGTATGCTGCCCTTGCCCGCGCGCGGCTCTATATGCACAAGCTCCGTCGTGTCTATCCGCGTTTCGGTCCCGTGGAACTGGCGCACGGCGAAGGGGAAGGGCATTGTAACATGGAAAGCGGCTGCTATGCAGGTGCCGTTGCTGCCGTTCTTCTTAAAATCGAATGTCTTTAAGCCCTTGCCGTTGCGGCCCTGTATATCGTATTCGAATACAAAGCTGCGCTTTGCGTAGCCGCGGTCGGTCAGGATCAAAATCTCGCCCTCGTCCGTTATTTGGCCGAAGTATACAACCTCGTCCCCCGCGTCCAGCTTTATGCATTTAACGCCGCTGCTCACGCGGCCCATTTCGGGTATCGTGTCCGGCTCAAAGCGTATGCTCATGCCCTGCTTTGTTATTAGCAGTATCGTGCGCCCCTCGCCCGCGTCCGGCTCTATGCCTGTTATTTCGTCGCCGTCTTTAAGCGCGGCAGCCTGAATCTTCTTTGTTTTTGTTATGTATTCGGCGGCCTTTGTGCGCTTTATGTTGCCCTGCTTGGTGAAGAAGAAAAGATCGCCTTCGCCCATAGCGTCAAAGCAGGCGATTAGCCTTTCGTTCTTTTCAAGCGCGGCAATGGTGTTCAGGTTCACGGCCTTTGCACCGGGCTTTGTCTCCGCAATGTCGTCCACGCTCAGCGTTATAAGGCTGCCAAGGTTGGTGAAAAGCTTTATCCGCTTATCCGTTGACGTATCGAAAAGCCACCTTGCGCGCTCGGCTTCCGTGTTCAGCGTGTCCCGCTGCCGCCTGGGTACGCGCCTCAGCTTACCGTCCGCGCTTATTGCAACGCTCACGTCCACCGCGGCAATCTCCGCTTCGTTCACCTCTATTACCGGCTCTGCGTTTATAATCTCCGTCATGCGGGGCTTAGAATACTTTTCCCGTATTTCGCCGAGCTCGCCCTTTATGACCTGGTGCAGCCTTTGCGGGGAGGCCAGTATAGCGTTGAGCTCCTTTATGGTTTTAAGTATGTCCTTATGCTCCTTCTCGATAGCCAGCAGCTCAAGATTGGTCAGCCTTTGCAGACGCAAATCCAAAATGGCCTGAGCCTGAATCTCCGTCAGCTCAAAGCGCTTCATCAATGCCTCGCGCGCGATTTTGGGCGTTTTTGATGCGCGGATGATGGCTATTACCTCGTCTATATTCATCACGGCTATGGAAAGGCCGTTCAATATATGCTCCCGCTTCATTGCCGCGTCCAGGTCAAAGCGCGTGCGCCGCGTTACAACGTCCTCCTGATGGGCAATGTAATAGCGCAGCATATCCTTAAGCCCAAGCTGCTGCGGCTTGCCTTCGGCAATGGCGACCATGTTCACGCCGAAGGTCACCTGAAGGTCGGAATATTTATAAAGGTATTGCAGTATCTTTTCCGCGTCCGCATCCTTTTTGACCTCTATAACGGCCCTCATGCCCATTCGGTCGGATTCATCGCGTATGTCGCTTACGCCGGTGAACATGGCCTTCTTTTCCTGCGTTATCTTCAGTATGCCTTCAAGTGCGCGGGCCTTGTTCACCTGATAGGGCATTTCGGTTGCCACTATCAGCTTTTTGCCGTTCTTCTGCTCCTCTATGTGGCACTTTGCGCGCACGGTAAGCTTGCCGCGGCCCGTTTCGTAGGCGGCGCGTATTTCATCGCTTGCCAGTATATAGCCGCCGGTTGGGAAATCGGGGCAGGGGATTATTTGCATAAGCTCGTCAAGGCTTATGTCCGGCTTCTCCATCTGCGCAATAACGGCATCTATAGTCTCCGCAAAGTTATGCGGAGGTATGGCCGTTGCAAGGCCCACGGCTATGCCGTTCGCGCCGTTTACAAGCAGGTTCGGGAAGCGGCCGGGCAGCACGTCCGGCTCCTTTTCCGTATCGTCAAAGTTAAGGCTGAACTTTACCGTGTCCTTATCTATGTCGCGTAGCAGCTCAAGCGCAAGCGGCGTCATCCTTGCTTCGGTATAGCGCATTGCGGCGGCGCTGTCGCCGTCTATGCTGCCGAAGTTGCCGTGCCCGTCCACAAGCGGCGCGCGCATATTGAAATCCTGCGCCATGCGCACCATTGCGTCATATACGCTGGAATCCCCGTGCGGGTGATATTTACCCAGGCAGTCGCCCACTATACGCGCGCTTTTCCTGTGCGGCTTATCGGGCGTGTTGCCAAGGCCGAGCATTGTGTAAAGTATTCTGCGCTGCACGGGCTTCAGCCCGTCCTCAACGCGGGGCAGGGCGCGTTCGAGTATTACATGCTCGGCATAGGGCAGCATGGATTCGTGCATAACGTCGTCCATGCTCTTTGTAAGTATGTTCTTGTCCGTCGCAATGGGCGGCCTTTCGTCCTTTTTAGCCATTTACCTTAGCGCTCCCTTCTGCGTTATTGCGCTGCGCCTTTTCCGCCTTTTCTTCAAAGGCGTCTGTCTTGTTGAAATTGGCGTATTCGCTTATGTATTCCTTGCGCGGGCCAACCTTGTCGCCCATCAGCAGTGTAACAAGGTGCTCAACGTCTGCCGTGTCCTCTATGTTTACGCGCACAAGCGTGCGGTTTTCGGGGTTCATGGTGGTGTCCCAAAGCTGTTCCGGGTTCATCTCGCCAAGGCCCTTGTAGCGCTGCAAACTGTATCCCTTGCCTATTGCTTTAAGCGCCTTGTTCAGCGCCGCATCATCGTAAAGATACTGCACGTTCGTGCCCTTTTGCAGCTTATAAAGCGGCGGCTGGCCCATGTATACATGGCCTTCCGTAATAAGCTCCTTCATATAGCGATAGAAGAAGGTGAGCAATATGGCCCGAATATGCGCGCCGTCCTGATCGGCATCGGAAAGTATTATTATCTTGTCGTACTTCAGACCGGATATGTCAAAATCCTCGCCTATGCCGGTGCCTATCGCGGTTATTATGGAGCGGAACTCCTCGTTTTGCAGCACCTGGTCTATGCGCTTCTTTTCAACGTTTAGCGGCTTGCCTCTAAGCGGCAATATCGCCTGGAAGCGCCTGTCGCGCCCTTGCTTGGCGCTGCCGCCCGCGCTGTCTCCCTCAACTATGAAAAGCTCGTTTATCTTATAATCCCTGCCCGTGCAGCTTGAAAGCTTGCCCACCAGCGGAGCGTTATCCAGCTTGTTCTTTTCCCGCGCCATGGATTTTGCCTTGCGGGCGGATTCGCGCACCTTTGCCGCCTTAATGGCCTTGTCCGCCATAAGTGAGGCCGTTTCGCTATTCTTCAAGTCCTCAAGGAATGGCGTTAGAAATTCGTTCATAACGAACTCCACCGCGGGCTTGGCTTCCGTGTTGCCAAGGCGCGTTTTGGTCTGCCCTTCAAACTGCACAGAGTGCATCTTCAGCGCAAGCACCACCGTAAGCCCTTCGCGGAAGTCCTCGCCGCTCAATGAAGCGTCCTTCTCCTTCAGCAGGCCGCTTTTGCGGCAGTAATCGTTCATTATCTTCGTAAGCGCGCTTTTGAAGCCCGTTTCGTGCGTGCCACCTTCGGTGGTTGGTATGTTGTTCACGTAGGAAAACATGCTTTCCGTGTAGCCGTCGTTATGCTGCATGGCAAGCTCCACCACTATGCCGTCCTTCGTTCCGATTATGTGTATGGGTTCGGGGTAAAGCGGAGTCTTGTCCGCATTGAGATATTTTACAAAGTCCGAAAGACCGCCTTCGAAGCAATACTCGCGTTCCTTTTTGTCCCCGCGCGTGCGTTCGTCCGTTAGCGTAAAGCGAACGCCGCGGTTAAGGTAGGCAAGCTCCCTGAGCCGCTTTGATATTATTTCAAAGTTCATGTCCAGCGTTTCAAAAACGCGCCTGTCCGGCAGGAATGTAACCCTTGTGCCGCGCTTCCTTGTGCGGCCGGTCTCCTGAAGCGGGCCCTCCGGTATGCCGGAATGGGTTACGCCGTCCGCATCAACATAGCTATGGAACCGCTGAACGTAGCTTTTGCCCTCGGTAGCGACCTCAACTATGACGTACTCGCTAAGCGCGTTTACAACGCTTGCGCCAACGCCGTGCAGACCGCCGGAGAAGCCGTATGCATCGTTATCGAATTTGCCGCCGGCGTGCAGCTGGGTATACACAACCTCAACGCCGCTCACGCCCAGCTTTTCATGTATGCCAACGGGTATGCCGCGGCCGTTATCCTCAACGGTTACGGAATTATCCTTATTCAATGTAACGTTTATCGTGTCCGCAAAGCCGTTGGCGGCTTCGTCCACGGCGTTGTCAACAATTTCCCAAAGCATGTGGTGCAGCCCGCGCGCACCGGTGGAGCCGATGTACATGCCGGGGCGCATACGCACGGCTTCCAGCCCCTCCATTACCTTAATATCGCTTACGGTATAGTCTTTAGACATATTCCCTCCAAGTGCGCCGCAGCGCAGAATAAAATCAATATTAACCAATTTTATATTATAATACAATGGTTTATTCTGGACAAGTCAAGCACGGATATTTAACTTTTTTACCGGTAAAACTAATCAAAAACCGAAAAGAGGTGACATTATGAACGACACGGCAAAAATATGCCGCGAAATTAGCGACAGTGCGGACATGGGCAAGGCGGCGCTGAGCCGGCTTATAAAGCGCTGCCGCGATGCATCGTTTTGCAGCGTTATGGCGGACATGTTCGCGAACTATCACGAGCTGTATAACGATGCGCAGGAGATAATAAGGGAGCTTGGCCGGCACGATTCGGGCGCAAGCCCGCGGCAGAAGAAGCCCATGCTGATAGGCCTTGCGCTGAACACGGCAATAGACAGCACGCCTTCGCACCTATCCGAAATGCTGGTGCAGGGCTGCGCGATGAGCCTTATAAACATTGCCCGGGCGGAAAACGAATGCGTCCGCGCGGATGCAAAGGCAATGTGCTTATGCAAGCGCGCACGCAGGAACGAGCAGGAAAACATTCAGCGCCTGCTCAAGTTTGTTTGATCATTCGCGGGTAAGCTCGGAATATATCGCGCTGAACACGGCCTGGCTGCGTTCTTCCCAAACGTCGCACGCATGGCGGGCCGTGGCCTCATCAGGCAGCAGCAGTTCTATTTTGACCAAATCGCCGTGCGGCTCCATAGCCCTCAGCGTTACCCTGCGGGCGGTCTCGCTCGCGCTGTCGCGCTCTATTTTGGTGGCAAAGCGTGTGCGGCGTATCAATACGGGCGCGTATTCCGCGGCGCGTGCGGCGATCTTGTCCCTCAGCGACCCGGGCAGCCGCACGGCGAACATATCGAGCGTCTGCTCACCCTGCGGCGTGACGAAATACGCCTGCCCATATGGGCGCGGCACGGCGCTTATAAGCCCTTCCTCCTCCAGCTCATACGCGGCGTTCTGCACCGCGAAATACCCAAGCAGATCATATATGCCGAAAAAGTCCGAAAGCTGCTCCTTGGTGGGCTGCATGCCGAGCGCCTTCAGCCCGTGAAGCACCATCAGCTTGTCCTTAGTAACTCCCGTTGAAAAGTATTCCATGTTTTCTCCTCATAACACAGCTTTGTATAATTATAGCATAAAACGCGGCGTATAAGAAAGAGGATGCTTTTAAGCATCCCCCCGTTGCATTTGTTCATTCATCAAGGCATTCTATTGCCGCCGTTAAACCCCTGACCATATCCTCAAGCGGCATGCTGGGCACGTTTGGCTTATCGGCAACTTGGCTCGGGATATAGGGAACGTGTATAAAGCCCGCCTGTATAGGCATGTTGTTCGCGGCAATATGGTCAAGCAGGGCATACATCGTGCTGTTGCACACATATGTGCCCGCGCTGTTTGATACCGCTGCGGCAACGTTAGCGCGCTCCATTGCGCTCACCATGCGCTTTATGGGCAGCGTTGCAAAATGCGCATTGGCTCCGCCCGTTACAACCGGCTCATCCTCCGGCTTATAGCCCGCGTTGTCAGCTATGCGCGCATCCATAACGTTTATCGCAACACGCTCCGGCGTTATGGCCGCCCTGCCGCCGGCCTGCCCGAGGCATATGGCATAATCGGGCTTTATCTCGTCAACATAGTGGCACACGGCGTCCTTTGCGCCGAGGAACGTGACCTCAAGCAGCCGCTTTTCAAGGCGTATACCGCCTATCGTTTCGGGAAGAAGCTCCAGCGCCAGCGCGGAAGGGTTCTCGCTCTCTCCGCCGAAGGGTTCAAATGCGGTTATCAGCAGCGTTTTCATGCGCTCTACCTCGCCTTTCTGTATGCTTTGCCGTTTTCAAGGGCAATGCCCTTTGCTTCAAACATTTCGCTCACCGTTACCAGCTTGTATCCCTGCTCCACAAGGGCGGGAATTATCTGCTCCGCGGCGGCCGCGGTATCATCCCTGACGTCGTGCATAAGCACTATGTCCCCGTCAACGGCCTTCAACGCCTCCGCAACGGTACTGCCCGTGTCCCGCGTTTTCCAGTCCAGCGTATCTATGCTCCAAAGTATCAGCGGGTATTTCACCGTTGCGCGCACGTCGTCGTTCTTCGCGCCGTATGGCGGGCGCACCAGCTTAGAGCGCGTGCCTGTTATGCTTTCTATAATGTCGGCGGTGTCCTCAACCTGGCTTGTCCGCTCGTCCTCTGATATTTTGGTCAGGTTCTTGTGGCTGTATGTATGATTCGCCACCTCGCAGCCAAGATCCGCCGCGCGCTTAACGGTATTGGGGAATTTCTCCGCCTGTGAGCCGAGCGCGAAGAAAGTGACGTGTACACCATATTCGGCGTATTGCTCAACCACGTCCAGTATGCGGTTTGTAACCTCGCCATACGGCCCGTCGTCAAACGTTAATGCGACCAACTTTTCTTCGCTTAGCGGGTTATCCGTTTCGCCCGGCATTATCGCGCCCGTGACTTCGGGCGTGGCGGCAGCCGTCTGCTCCGGCGTGGGCGAAGGCTCCACGGTCGGCACGAACGTGGGCGTTGGGTACGGGGTTGGCTTTGGAACCTCTATCATGTCGCCGTCATTATCGTTATTCAGCGCGCAGCCGCATAAGCAAAGCAGCATTGCGGCGCATATAAGCATTGCGAAAAAAATCCTGATATATGTATAAACGATTCCGTTCATCGTGTACTCCTTATGTAAACGCCCGCGCGGTTTTTGCCGCATTGAGCCGATACGGATATGCTATCGTTTATTTTGCCCCAAGTCAAGCCGTTAATATAATATTTAACATTTTGTTAATAGGGCTATCCGTATTGCATTGCACGGCTCTTTCAAATATAATACCCTAAGGCGTACGAAGCGAATACGCCCGAATGTTTGGAGGCAACGCATTTGAAAACGAGTGATTTTTACTATGATCTGCCGCATGAGCTGATAGCACAGACGCCCATAAAGGACCGCAGCGCCGCGCGCATGCTTTATTACGATATGAAGAATAAGCAGATGCATGACGAGATATTTACCGATATCCTTACCCATTTAAGGCCGGGGGACATACTGGTGCGCAACACCACCCGCGTTATACCCGCACGCCTTTATGCGCACAGGGAGGATACAGGCGGGCTGATGGAGTTTTTGCTGCTCAAAAGGCTGGATGACCACCGTTACGAGGCGCTGGTACGCCCGGGCAAGCGCGCAAAGCCCGGCCTTATATATAAGGTAACGGATGAACTGAGTATAGAGGTTGAATCCCCGACCGACGCGGGCGGCAGGATAGTATATCTTCATTATGAAGGCATACTTGAAGAGGTGCTTGACCGCTGCGGCGAAACGCCGCTGCCGCCATACATAACCGAGCGGCTGGACGATAAGGAGCGCTACCAAACCGTTTATGCCAAGCAGAACGGCTCCGCCGCCGCACCAACCGCGGGGCTGCACTTTACGGAGGAGCTGCTCAAAAAGGTGCAGGATATGGGCATTGAGATAGCGGATGTGCTGCTGCACGTTGGCCTTGGCACGTTCCGCCCGGTATCGGCAGAAAACGTGGAAGAACACCATATGCACAGCGAATATTATGAAATGAGCGAAGAATCGGCCCAAAGGATAAACCGCGCCCGCCAGAACGGGGGCAGGATAATAGCCGTAGGTACAACGTCCTGCCGCACGCTTGAAAGCGTGGCCGATGAAAGCGGCGTTGTTCACGCCAAAAGCGGCTATACGGATATATTCATAACGCCGGGCTACCGCTTTAAGGCCGTGGACGGGCTGATAACCAATTTCCATCTGCCCGAATCAACGCTGCTTATGCTTGTGAGCGCCCTTTGCTCGCGCGAAGAAGTAATGGCGATATACGCCCATGCCGTAGAGGAACGCTACCGCTTCTTCAGCTTCGGTGATTGCTGCCTGTTCCTGTGAGGTTGACAGTATATCAATATTTGCATAAAATATTGATATAATAATTGCGGAGGTGATGGCATTGCCGGCTATAAGACCGAGTTCCGATCTTAGGAATGGGTACAATGAAATATCGGAATTTTGCCATAAGTATAATGAGCCCGTATACATTACAAAGAACGGCACGGGCGATCTGGCCGTGATGAGCATAGAAACCTATGAACGGCTCGTGGGCAGGTTTGAGTTGTATTCACTTATGGAAAAGGGAATTAACGACGTTGAACAGGGCCGCGTGCAGAATGCGGACGATGCTTTCGCACGGATAGAGCAAAAGCTTGGGCAGGGCAAAGATGGATAATTATTCCGTCATGATGTCCGCCGCAGCGGCAGAGGACATTGGGGGCATAGCGGACTACAAAGCCAATACGCTGCTTGAACCGGAAACGGCCGCAAAGCTTATTGGCAGGCTGAAAACGGCCGTAAAATCGCTTGAAACAATGCCTGAAAGGCATCCGCTCGTGGCTGATACATACTTGGCGCTTTGCGGCATACGGACATTGCTCGTGGATAATTACTGCTTTTTTTATGCCGTGAACCGCGCGGAACACACCGTGAACATAATCCGCGTGATATACACAAAGCGGGCGTGGGAAAAGCTTATTTGACTGCCCACGACCACATAGGAGGAAAGATGAACCAATTCCGTTTTGAACTGATACATACCTGCGCGCAGACGGGCGCGCGGCTGGGGCGGCTGCATACGCCGCACGGCGTTATAAACACGCCCTGCTATATGCCCGTGGGTACGCAGGCCACCGTTAAGGCAATGACCCCGCGGGACCTTGCGGACACGGGCAGCGAGATATGCCTTGCCAATACATACCATTTGTTTGAGCGCCCCGGGCACGAGCTTGTGCGCGAGGCGGGCGGCCTGCATACGTTCATGCGCTGGGACAAGCCAATATTGACAGACTCCGGCGGATTCCAGGTATTCAGCCTTGCGGTTGCCAACAAAATAAAGGAGGACGGGGTAGAGTTCCGTTCGCTGATAGACGGCAAAAAGCATTTCTTCACGCCTGAAAAGGTTATGGAAATAGAAGAAGCGCTGGGTGCGGACATAGCGATGGTGTTCGATGAATGCGCGCCGTGGCCAAGCGATGAAAGCTATACACGCGCTGCAATGAACCGCACGCACCGCTGGGCGGAACGCTGCAAAAAGGCGCATACACGGGAGGATCAGGCGCTGTTCGGCATAGTGCAGGGCGGAACATATAAGCACCTTAGGATAGAAAGCGCGAAAACACTTGCGGATATGGATTTCCCGGGCTACGGCATAGGCGGGCTTTCCGTGGGCGAGCCCAAGCCGCTTATGTATGAAATGCTTGAGGAAATAGCCCCGTATATGCCGAAGGATAAGCCGCGCTATCTTATGGGCGTGGGCAGTCCGGACTGCCTTGTTGAAGGGGCGATACGCGGGGTGGATATGTTCGATTGCGTATTGCAGACGCGCATAGCCAGAAACGGCCTTGCGCTTACGTCAACAGGCAAAAAGATGCTCAGAAACGCAACGTTTGAGCATGATTTTTCCGTTATAGAAGAAGGGTGCGACTGCTACGCCTGCTCAAACGGCTTCACGCGGGCATATATACGCCATCTTGTAAAATGCAAGGAGATACTGGCCGCGCAGCTTATAACCATGCATAACATACGCTTCTCGCAGCGGCTTATGGCTGGCGTAAGGCAGGCCATAGCGGAGGACAGGCTTATGGACTTCCGCAACGAATGCATTGCAAAAGGAATGTTTGATTGATATGAAGGAGCTTGAGCTGAAGGGGCTTAGCGAGCAGGACACCGCACGCATAGGCGAAAAGCTTGGCGAAGGGCTGTTTCCCGGCTCGTTCATAGCGCTGTACGGCGGCCTTGGCGCGGGCAAAACAACGCTTACGCGGAGCATTGCCGCAGCTCTTGGCATACGCGGCATATTGAGCCCAACGTTCACGATAGTGCGCGAATACGCGGGGCGCATACCGCTTTTCCATTTCGATGCGTACAGGCTTGGCGATGCGGACGAGCTTTACGCCATAGGCTTTGACGAATACATGGCCCGCGGCGGCGCGATAATAATGGAATGGTGCGAAAACGTTGAGGATGCCCTGCCGTGCGACAGGCTTGAGATACACATTCAGGGCAGCGGCGAAGAACCGCGCTCCATGCGCATTGCTGCGAGCGGCGCGGCGCATGAAAAGCTTATGGAGGGATTGGCATGAAGAATATATTGCTCATATCCACGTCCGGCCGTGCGGCGGGCGCGGCGGTATGCCGCGGCGGGAAGGTAGTCCGATCCAAGCTGAGCGACAACGGCCTTACCCATTCGGAAACCATAATGCCGCTGATAGACGGGCTTTTTGATGACGAAATAAAGCTTTGCGATATGGATGCAGTATGCGCGGACGTTGGCCCGGGGTCTTTTACGGGGGTGCGCATAGGCGTATGCATAGCCAACGCAATGGCATATGCGCTCAAGCTGCCGGTGATAGAGGTAAGCTCGCTGCGTGCGCTTGCGGATGCTATTGACACGGAGCGGCCCGTATGCGCGCTGATAGACGCCCGCAACGGCAACGGTTACGCCGCGCTTTATGAAAACGGGAAAGAGATCATTGCGCCGAAGGCCGTGGTAGTGAGCGAGCTTATTGCCGAATTGCCCCCAAACACCGTATTTACGGGAGACGGAGCAAGGACATACCACGACGCGATAGCCGCTGCACTGCCGAACGCCGCATTCGCTGCGGAAGAAAAGCATATGCTTACGGCGGATATGCTGGCAAAGTGCGCCGATGGCAAGCTTGAACGCGGCGAAACATGCGAAGAAGCGCGCCCGCTGTACCTTAGACCAACGCAGGCGGAGCGCATGTATAAAGCGAAGGAGCAGCAGAAATGAGCGATATTGTCCGCCCGATGCAGGCGATGGATATAGACAGGGTATACGAGCTTGAAAAAACCTGCTTCCGCACGCCGTGGTCGCGTGATTCGCTTGCGGGGGAACTGAAGAATAAAATTGCGCATTATCTTGTGCTGGAGAGGGACAGCCGCGTGGTGGCCTATGCGGGCATGTGGATAATATACGAAGAGGCGCACATAACAAACGTTGCGGTAGATCCGGCGTTCAGGCGGCAGGGTATAGCCAAGCGGGTTATGCTTTGCATGATGCGCACGGCGCGGCTTTTTGACGCAACGGAGATGACGCTTGAGGTAAGGGAGAACAACCTTGGCGCGCAGGCGCTTTATGCCCAGCTGGACTTTGAAAAGGCGGGCGTAAGAAAGGGCTATTATACGGACACTGGAGAGGCGGCCTACATAATGTGGAACCGCGATATCGGCTTGACACTTGAGAAAAGCAATGTTACCATAAACCTATAAATATAAAATAAAAAGGAGATATACAGCAATGAAACAGCAGATAAACGCCGCCAATGCACCCGCCGCCATAGGCCCCTATTGCCATGCGATAGAGATGGAGGGCTTCGTGTTCACGTCCGGTCAACTTGGCATAGACCCCGCCACGGGTAAGCTTTGCGAAGGCGTGGAGGCGCAGGCCAGGCAGGCTTTTACCAACCTGAAGAACGTGCTTGAAAGCGCGAATGCCTCCATGGACGATGTGCTCAAGACCACCGTATTCATGGTTGATCTGGCGGACTTTGGCAAAGTGAACGCCATATATGCAGAGTTCTTCGGCCCCAACTATCCTGCAAGGAGCTGCGTGCAGGTTGCCGCGCTTCCAGCGGGCGGTCTGGTTGAGATCGAGGCTGTTGCCAACAAGGCGGCCGATGAAATAGCTTCCTTCTAAGTAAGGAGCTGCCATGCAATGCCGTAACGCGGCAAAATATCCATTCAATTTTCGCCCACTCGTGTGCGCGGCGTTCGGCCTTGGCACGGGGGTGGCGATAGGTATGCACATAAGTGGAGCGCGCGCCTTATTGGCGGCGCTCCTTTTGCTTATCGCGGCATATATTATGCATATGAAAAAGCAGCGCGCGGCAACGGTAATGCTTGTATGCGCCGCGGCGGGACTGCTGCGGGTGGCGGGCTACGCATTCCTTGCGCGCGAAGAAGTGAGCGAAATTATCGAAAACGCCCGCTTTTCGCGCAATCATACGCCGACAGCGCTTATGCCAATGGTTGAAAGCCTGTATGCGCGGTGCGATGCGCTATTTAACGAAGCCTCGCCTCTTGCGCGGGCAATATTGCTGGGGGACAGAAGCACGCTTGGGTATTTTCAGCGGTATGCGTTCCGCGCGTGCGGAGTATCGCACACGCTGGCGCTTAGCGGGCTGCATGTGTCCGCGCTCACGCTTGTTTTGCTCCGCTGCATTCCGCCTAACCGCCCAAGGGTGCGGGCCGCGTTCGTGTTTGCGTTCCTCGGCATATACTGCGCCGTGGCGGGCTTTCCCGCAAGCCTTATGCGCGCGGCAATAATGTTCATGTGCATTGTGCTTGCTCCGCTATGCCTAAGGCGGAACGATACCGCGTCCGCGCTTTCGCTCGCATTTATAATAATCGTGTGCGCGGAACCGCTCAGCATTTATTCGGCGGGCTTCTGTCTTTCCTTTGCCGCCGTGGCGGGGATAGCCATGCTGTATGCGCCAATTATGTGCCGCCTGCCCAGCGTGCTTGCACCCGTAGGCACTACCGTTGCCGCAACGCTTGGCACGCTGCCGTTCACGGTGATGTTCTTCGGAGAATTCAGCACATATTCAATAATTGCAAATATATTCATTGTGCCGCTTATAACGCTTGCGCTGCCGATAGGGCTTATAGCGCTCGTACTTTCATATATATCGGCGCCGCTCGGCGCGCTTTTGGCAATACCCGCGCGGCTGATGCTGGGCGCGAGCGAAAGCATCGGTGCGGCCATCGCTTCGCTCCCGTATGCGCAGATAAAACTGAGCGGCTTTAACGGGCTTACATGCGCGCTGTATTTTGCGGCGCTTATAGTGCTTTCAAAATATTGCCTTATGGACAGAAATAAAAAGCTTATTTATGGCTGCGTGCTGCTTGCGCTTGGCACGCTGAGTGTCATTCTTGCTTGAACCGCCGCGCTTTATTGGCTATAATAGAAAACATGGAACGCAATGATTTTATGATAGCCGCCGGCAAGGGCGCGTTGAGCGGGGCATATCTTTTGCATGGCGAGGAGGAGTTTTTGAAGGAAAACGCCGTATCCTCCGCGCTGAAGCTTATCGACCCCGCAATGCGGGACCTTAACGTGGACATATTGGAAACCGCGCAGGCAACTGCCGTTATAGCCGCGGCGGAAACGCTGCCGTTTATGGCGGAAAGGCGCGTGGTGCTGTGCCGCGCAATGCCAAAGGACGACGACGCGGCCCGTCTTGCTGCATACGCCGAAAAGGTGCCCGAAAGCACGGTTTTATTATTCTATATAAAGGGAAAGGCGGACGGGCGCAGCGCATTCGTGAAGGCTATGGCAAGGCTTGGCCGCAGCGTTGATTTTGCCCCGCTGAACGAGATTGAGGCGCGGCGATACGTGCAGAAACGGGCAAAGGCGATAGACGCGCCAATAACAGAGCAGGAGGCGGCGTTCTTCGTATCGCTTGCGGGAACGGACTGCGCCGCGCTTTATAACGAGCTTGACAAGGCAGCGGCCTACGCGGGAGCCGGCAACGAGATAACCCGGGAAGTTATAGCCAAAATAGTTACAAGGGATCTTGACTACGTTGTTTTTGAGGTACTGGATCAATTCATTGCCAACCGCGCGACGGACGGGCTGCGCACGCTGAACGGGCTGATGGAAAACGGCGAAAAGCCGCTGATGATAGCCGAACGTCTGCGGGACAAGGCAAAGCTTACGCTTCAGGCAAGGCAGCTATTGGATAAGCGCATGGGCAAGGACGAGATAACGCGCCGCCTTGGCGTAAGTTCGGGCTATGCATGGCGCGTGAGCGACAGCGCAAAGCGGCTTTCAACCGCGCAGGTGGCTGCGCTGACGGATGCGGCGGAAGCGCTCAGCCGCGTGACAACAATGCAGCTGACGGGTCAGGCAAAGGCAGAGGATGCGTTGATACGCGCGCTTATGCTGCTTGCGCACAGATAAACACCATGCCCCTTGACAGGGGCTTTTGATTACACTATAATATCGTTACACGATATCGATTAACGATATTGATGCGGAGGAGAATGCACAATGCCCAAGAAGGCGATGGAAAGCCTTACGGAATCGATGTTCTATGTGCTTATGGCGCTGATGCGGCGGCCAATGTGCGGCATAGAAGCGGTGCGCTTCGTAAGCGATAAAACGGCGGGGCGCATAAGCATAGGCCCGGCAACGCTGTATACGGTGCTTGCAAAGTTTGAAAGCGAAGGCTATATAGAGGAAACAGAGGTGGAAGGCCGAAAGCGCACGTACCGCATAACCGAAAAGGGGCGCGGAGCATATATGGCGGAGCTGAGGCGGCTTGAAACCATGGCGGAGGACGCAAGGACGGAGGAATTGTTCTATGGAAAGCGGTAAGCGGGGCGCGGTAAGGCTGATACCCTGCGCGGATTACGATATAGAAGGGCTGCAAAGCTATTTTGAGGAAATGGCGGCAAAGGGGCTGCATCTTAAAAAGGACGGCATATTTGCGTATTTCGCCTCCTTTGAGCGGGGCGAACCGCGCGAAGCGCGCTATCGCATGGACGTGAAGGAAAAGCGAAGCCCCATTATGGATGGCGATAACGGCAGGCCGACCGATGAACAGATAGAGCTATGCAATGAGCTTGGCTGGGAATATGTGGATTCAATAGGTGTATTCCATATTTTCCGCACATATGACGCAGCGGCGCCGGAGCTGAATACGGACGCGGCGCTGCAATCGATAGCCGCCAGGCGCATTGTGCGCAGCCAGATAGAAAGCGTTTTGGTATTGTGTTTCTGGCTGCTGATATATCCCGTGCTGAAGCTTGACGGCTTGCTGCTGCCAACCATGTTCACCGTCGGCACGGACGTTATGCTGCTCGCGTTTATAATAGACATATGGTGGATAGTCGGCAGCATAGCGCGGCTTATATATCTCAGCCGCATAAAGAAGCGGCTTGAAGCGGGGGAGAGCATAGTGCGCCGCGTTAAGCGCAGCAGCGCGCGCTATATTGCCCCGCGCATAGCGTTTGCTGTGCTGGCGGCGGCAATGGTATGCCTGTTCATAACGCGCTGGAGCGAGGCAGATAAAGGCCGTATACCGCTTGAAGAATACGCGGGCGAATTGCCTTTCGCTACAATTGCGGATATTGTGCCGGGCGAATACGAGCGGCTTGGGTTCCCTGTGACGGACGGCATACAGACGCGAAGCGACATACTTGCGCCGGCGGTGATAGACTTCCGCGAATATGCGGCCGTAACGGTCACTGGCGGCAAAGCCTTTTCCGGCGGGCTGCTGATAGATTATTATGAAACCGTGTCGCCCCGGCTTGCCCGCGCCACGGCGGATGAGCTGCTGCTCAACGCAAGGCTGAAAAGGCATTATACGCCGATAGAGCTGGACGATACGGGCGCGGACATGCAGGCTGCGTATTATGACGAGGTGCATATGCCCACGGTAATACTGCAAAAGGGAAACAGGGTGATAAAAGCAACACTGTACCAAACGGGGGAATACACCATAAGCATGGACGAATGGGCAGGCAAACTGCTCGGCTGAGCATCACGGCAGCACAAGTATGCGTATGGTTATCACCGTTGCTCCGCTTAGCAGCAGCGCAAGCAGAAAGTTGACCCCGCAGCACAGCAGCAATATCATGATAAGCACGAAAAGCATTGCACAGCGTATTGATTTACGCTTTACGCATTGCTTTTTTACATATACTGTTGCGGGCCTTCGCTGTAACATATATATCCCTCCTTATATAGTATAATACGCTTTCGCGGCATGGCATGACACACGGCCTGCCGCCTTTTTTTGCCGCACATAAGGCGCGGTTACGGAATAAGGTGAAGATATAACGATATGGAGGCCATTATGAACGGCGATAATGCATATATAGTTGAATTTAACGGGGTAAGCCTTAATTATCATGATGCGCAGGGCGAAACGCCGGCGATAAGGGGACTTGACTTCGGGGTGAAGAAGGGCGAGTTCGTGTCTATAGTAGGGCCGAGCGGCTGCGGAAAAACAAGCGTGTTGAGCATAGCCGCGGGCATTGCCGTGCCGAGCGGGGGCAGTGTGCGCATAGAGGGCGGCAGGCCGGGCTATATGCTGCAGCAGGACCATCTGCTGGACTGGCGCACGGTGGAAGGGAACATATTGCTGGGGCTTGAGGTGCAGGGCAATCTGAACGAAGAATCCCGCAGCTATGCGCTGGAGCTGCTTAAAACATACGGACTCGGCGAGTTTGCCGGGAAATACCCTTCTCAGCTTTCCGGCGGCATGCGGCAAAAGGTGGCGCTGATACGCACCCTTGCAACGCGGCCGGAGCTGCTGCTGTTAGACGAGCCGTTTTCCGCGCTCGATTTCCAAACGCGACTCATGCTTTGCGACGAAATGCACGATATATTGAAGCGCGAGGGCAAAACGGTGATACTTGTTACGCACGATATTTCCGAAGCAATATCAATGGGCGACAGGGTGCTTGTTTTCAGCGCGCGGCCAACGGGAGTGAAGGCGGAGCACATAATCGACCTTAGCGGAAAAAGCCCGCTTGAGCGGCGCAACGCGGCAAACTTCAAGGATTATTTTAACGCCATATGGGGGGAACTGGACCATGACGAAGCAAAATGACGCGGCCTTTTCGGCGGAACACAGGCAATATATTGCGCGGCTGAACCGCTCCCGCCGGGGCATAAAGCTTGCGCGCTGGCTTATATTGATAGTATTCATTGCGCTGTGGGAGCTTTTTGCCCGCGTGGGGATAATAGATCCGTTTATAGGCAGCTCTCCCGTAAGGGTGGTGGAAACGATAGCGCGGCTGTATTCGGGCGGGGAACTTTTTCTGCATATAGGCGTAACGCTTTATGAAACGGTGCTGGGCTTTGTACTTGGCACGGCGGCGGGTACGCTGATAGCGATCGCGCTTTGGTGGAGTCCGGCGATCAATCGCGTGCTTGACCCATATCTTGTGGTATTGAATGCGCTGCCCAAAATAGCGCTGGGGCCGATACTGATAGTGTGGTTCGGCGCAGGCATAACGAGCATAATAGTAATGGCGCTGCTTATATCCTTTGTGGTAACGATAATGAGCGTGCTGGCGGGTTTTAACGAAATAACGGGCGAAAAGCAGCTGCTCATGAAAACACTTGGTGCAAGCAAGCTGCAAATATTCACAATGGTGGTGCTGCCCGCGTCGCTGCCGACTATTATGAACGCGCTGAAGATAAGCGTTGGCATGAGCTGGGTTGGCGTTATAGTCGGGGAATACCTTGTGTCAAAGGCCGGCCTTGGCTATCTTATAGTTTACGGCGGGCAGGTATTCAAGCTGGATCTTGTTATGGCGAGCATAGTGGTGCTGTGCCTGCTTGCGGCGCTTATGTATTACGGCGTGGCATATATGGAGAAAAAGCTTGTAAAGTGGCGTATGCACGGCGGCTGAGGGATGCTATAATATAACATGATATAAGCATACGGAGGCACGCATGACGAACAAAGAAATACTCTGTACGGCGCTGAAGCAATCCGCGCTTGAACTAAACTGCACCGTTGACGATCTGACCGGCGGAAAGAGCAAAGCGGTTATATCAAGTACTGCGGAGGGCGCAAGGAAATATCTTTCGCTGCCGTTTTATTGCCAGCTTGTAAGCTACGGCAGCGGCATAGTTGCATCCGTAAACGAGGAGATATATGCCGACGCAAAGGCGTATATTGAAAAATACGCGCCTGAGCATTGCTTTGAAACGCCTAACATGCTCGTTTTGCAGTCCGCACTTGAGCGGCGCGGCATGAGCGCATGCTTCATGGCGGAATACTGGCTTTGTGATACGGATGCAATAAGGATGATTGACTGCGGCTATGAGCTGCGGCTGCTTACGGCGGAGGATTTTGCGCCGCTGTATACGCCGCAATGGAGCAACGCATTGTGCGAAAAGCGAAAGGAGCTTGATGTGCTGGGTATAGGCGCATATGACGGGGAAAAGCTTGTAGGCCTTGCCGGGTGCAGCGCGGACTGCGAAAGCATGTGGCAGATAGGTGTCGATGTTCTGCCGGAATATAGGCGGCGCGGGATAGCTTCAGCTGTGACAGGTCGCCTTGCGGCGGAGATAATGGCGCGTGGGAAGGTGCCGTTCTATTGCTGCGCATGGAGCAACGTGGCGTCTGCCCGCAATGCCATACGCGCAGGTTTCCGCCCGGCATGGGTGGAGCTGACCGCCAAAAGCGCCGAATATACCGCGGATATGAATAAATAATAAACATATATGTATATACCGAAAAATTAGCGGCAATACTCCCTTCCATAAATAAACCCAAAGCGGTTATCAGGAGGGGAGTATATGTTTTTTTCGGCGGGCGCATTGTTCGGCCGCGCGGCGGCGATAGATCTTGGCACGGTGAATACGGTTGTGGCGATAGAGGGGCGCGGAATAGTGCTGAACGAACCCACGGCGGCCGCGGTATATACCGAAGCGCAACGCGAGCGCGGCATAATTTCAAGCGGGGCGGATGCGGAACGGCTTTACGGCCGCACGCCGGGCGGGGTGAACATAATATACCCCATGAAGGACGGCGTTATTGCGGACATATCGGCCGTGGGCGATATGCTGGGCGATTTTTTTATAAAGGCATTCGGGCGCAGGCGCGGCGCGGCGGGGGCAAGGCTGACGATATGCCTGCCGCTTTGCGCAACGGAGCTTGAGCAGCGCGCGCTTACGGACGCGGTCAAGGCCTGCGGTGCGCGGGAGGCCACGATAATACCCGAACCACTTGCGGCGGCTGCGGGCGCGGGCATGGACATATTTGCGCCGGTTGGGAGCATGGTAGTTGACATAGGCGGCGGCACAACGGACACGGCCGTTATAAGTTACGGAGGCATTGCCGCAAACGACAGCATAAAGACCGGCGGGCGGCATATAGACGGCGCCATTGCGGACTACATTGCCGCGCAATACGGCGTGAGAATAGGCGAAAAAACGGCGGAGGAGATAAAGCTTTCGCTCGGCGCGGCGCTGATAGGCGGCATGGAGCGCAGGCAGTTCAAGGGGCGCAGCCTGAAAACGGGGCTGCCGGAATGCGTTGCGCTGACCGGCGGAGAGGTTAGCCACGCAATCGCGCCCACGGTAAGAAAAATAGTTGATTCCGTAAGGCGAACGCTTAGCGAAACACCGCCGGAGCTTGCGGCGGATCTTATAGACACGGGCATAGTGCTTACAGGCGGCGGGGCGAAGCTTAGGGGGCTTGATAAGCTGATAAGCCACGAAACGGGGCTGAAGGTGAGCATAGCGGAGGACCCTATGTACTGCGTTGCGCTGGGCGCGCTGAAGCTTGGCAGCGGGGAGGATATGGACGCGCCAAGGTACGCATAAGGCGTAATATAGTTTAACTTAGTGTGACGTTTTGCGTATTCTTATTGCGCGAGCGGCGGCAAAATATTATAATAAACGGGTTAAATGAGGCAATTTAGCGGATTTATTATAGAAAGGATGCCGTAATGCGCGGATTGTTCAAAAATAAGCCTTTGATAATAATGCTTGTGGCGGTGCTGCTGCTGGGCGTGCTGGCGTTCATAACCAGCGCGGACAGATCCGTATCGTGGGTGGAAAGCACGCTCGGCTCCGTTTTCCAGCCCGTGCAGACCTTTGCGGCAAAGGCTTCAAACAGCATAATAGGCTTTTTCCAGCGCATATTCAAAACCAGCGATGCGGATAAGGAGCTGGAGCAGCTTCAGGTGCGCATGGCGCAGCTTGAGCAGGCGGCGGACGAAAACGCAACGCTAAAGGCGGAAAATGAACGGCTGAAAAAGCTGCTCAACTACGTTGAAACCCTTGAAAATTACGATTATGTCACCGCCGTTGTAACGGGCAACAGCCAGGGCGTGTGGTTTGAAACGTTCACAATAAACGCCGGGCGCAACAAGGGCATAAAGAAGGACATGAGCGTTGTGTGCGCAGACGGGCTGGTTGGCAGAATAATCGAAGTGGGCGCGAACTGGAGCAAGGTTACCGCCATAATAGACGCTTCAAGCGAAGTGAGCGTTATGGTGGAGCGCACAAGGGATATAGGCGTTGTGCGCGGCGCGTTCAGCACGGCGGATGATAACCAGCTGGAGCTTTACTATCTGCCATCGGGCTTTGACCTTGTGCCCGGGGACAGGATAGTTACAAGCGGCATGAGCAGCATATTCCCTAAGTCCATAGTGGTGGGCACTGTGTCCGAAGTTACGCGCCGTTCCGCGGAAGGCACGCAGTCCAATGCAATAATCGAGCCTGCGGTAGACTTTGGGCACCTTGAAGAGGTGCTGGTGCTGATAGAAAAAACGGGAGAGGAGTAGGCCCATGCGAAGGTTATACATCGTTATAGCTGCCGCAGCAGGGCTTTATCTTGATTCCGTGTTTTTTGCCCGCGTGAATATAAGCGGTATCAGGCCGGACGCCATAATGGCGCTCACAGCGTCATTGGGCGTGCTTTTAGGCATGAAGAAGGGCGCGCTGTTCGGGCTGATAATGGGCCTTATTGCGGACGTATTGTATTCGCCCATGGTTGGGCTGAGCGCAATGGGCTATATGTTCGCCGGTCTTTTGGGCGGCGCGTTTTATCAAAAATACTATGCGGATAATATAATAATCCCCGCGCTTGTTGCGGCGGTGGGGGCAATATTCAAGGAATGCGTAATGGCCGCGGCCTGTGCCGCCGGCGGGGCTAAGTTCGGCTTTTTTACCGTGCTCGGAACATATATCCTGCCATGTGCGCTGCTGAGCGCCGCGGTGTGCATGCTTACCCATGCGCTTATGCGCCGCGCGCTTGCGGGGCAGCTTAAGGTGGAACATACATATGAACGGGATAGCCATGCCCAGGGAGGCGTAAAATGAAAAAGCCCATATCCCGAATAATAATAGTTTGCCTGCTTATGCTTTGCATGATGGGCGCGCTTATATATCGCCTTGGCACGCTGACAATAAAGGAAGGCGAAAAATGGGCGCAGACGGCGGACAGCCGCTCCACCCAAACGATAGCCATAAAGGGCGAGCGCGGCAGAATAATGGACAGGAACGGCGTTGTGCTTGCGTATAGCGAAACGTGCTACAACGTTGAATTCCTGCGCAATGCTGACAACCGCACAAGCTACGATTCCGCCGTATATACCGAATCGCTCATAAAGGCGATAGAGATAATTGAACGAAGCGGCGGCCAAACAATAGACACATCATACATAGTGATGGACGAAAACGGGGAAATAGCCTACGACTGGCGCATAAGCGGCGTTGAAAGCAGCGAAGCAATAGAGCGCGTAAGGCGCATAAGGTACAAAAACTTCTGCGAAGCCATGTATATATCCATAAAGGACCCGGCTTATAAGGGGTATCCCAAGGACCCTACCAAATGGAACATGGAGCTTTGGCCAACGGCGGAATATGCGTATAAATACCTTAGAAAAACGTGGTACATACCCGAAGAGTATACCTTTGAACAGGCCAAGAAGATAATATCCATACGGCAGGAAGTGAACCTTAATAACTACCGCGCGTATGAGCCCATAACCATCGCCTATAGCGTTGGGCAGGAGGTTGTGAGCGAAATAGTTGAACGCTCAGGCGAGCTTGTGGGCGTGCAGATAGCGCAAAGCACCACGCGCGTGTATCCCCGCGGGGAAACGGCGGCGCACATAGTGGGCTATCTTTCAAGGAATGCGGACACGGTAAGCGCGGCAAAGCTTATCGCCATGGGCTATACCCGCGCGCAGCTTGAACCGTATTATCTTAAAAACGACGACGGCACATATTCAATGGGAGATGACGGCGATTATCAGATAAAAATGACGGATATGGGATATGCATACAGCGACTACATAGGCGTATCCGGACTTGAATACACAATGGAGGCGTACCTTACCGGCGCCACGAATGAGCATCAGGGCAAGCGGGAGGTTGAGATAAACAAAAACCTGAGCATAACGCGCGAGCTATCCTATGCTGAGGCCACAAACGGCAACGATGTTATGTCAGCAATAGATATAGAGCTGCAAACCGTGTGCGAAAATGCGCTTGGTTCCCTTATAACCAAAATGAGGGAGCATGAACAGCAGCTTATAGAGGAGGACGCACAGAAGCCGGAAAAGGATCAAAAATACCAGGGCAAGGACATAAGCCTTGCGTGTACCGGAGCAATAGTGCTTATGGATCCGCGAAACGGAGAGGTGCTTGCAAGCGCAAGCTATCCTTCATATGATCCGAATTGGTTCATGCAGGGCCTTACAAAGGAACAGAGCGAATACCTTTTCGGCGAAGCTGCGACGGACACTACCCCGCTGCGCAATAAGGCCGTTTCCGCGCGCTATGCGCCCGGCTCTATATTTAAGCCGTTGACCGGCGTTGCGGGCGTTAGCGAGGGCGTGGTGGGCATTGACGAAATAGTCAACGACCATGGCGACAGCGGCTATTATTACTTCTATTCCGTTGATGAAAACGGCAAGACCGTTGTGCAGAAGCAGGGCGCGCCGCGCTGCTGGAGCTACCGCAACCATACCGCCCACGCGAACATAAACCTGACGCAGGCGCTCACGTTTTCGTGCAACTATTATTTCTGCGAAGACGCGAACCGCATGGGTATAGACACGCTGAACAAATGGATGGGTAAGTTCGGGCTGGATACCAAGACAAACATTGAACTCACCGGTGAGACTGCGGGCGTAGGCGGCGGGCAGAAGGTGCTTTTTGACAACGAGCTGACCGACAGCAACGGCGAGCTGAACATAACCGGACAGAAAACCAGCCTGCCCATACTTATATATAACCGCATACGCGAACGCCTGCGCGAGTATGTTACCCGCCGCAGCATGGAAATAGACGAACAGGCTATAAGAAAATGCGCGCTAAAGCTGATGATGCTGCAGGACGGCAAAGGCCTTGACGGTAAGGGCCCGGATATACGAAAAATACTGAGCGACGAACTGGGCATCCCCGAAGGATACAGCATAACGCAAAGCTGGACAAGCGAAATAGTTACGCTGCTTAACGAAATACAATGGAAACCTACACAGACCATACGCGCGGGCTTCGGCCAGGGTACAACGCTGGTTACGCCGATGGCCATAGCGCGCTACGTAAGCGCCATTGCCAACGAAGGCACGGTATATGATGCAAACATTGTTGAGCGTATAGTTGACCAAAACGGCAACCTGATAGAGGATAAGAACGCGGCCGTGTACGAAACCATAGGCGAGGATACAGCCGAATGGGACGCGCTTTGGGCGGCGGTAAAGCAGGGCATGGCGGGCGTTGTGTCGGCAGAGGATCACGGTACCGCGGGCGGCAAATTCTCGCAGGAGTTTACGGAAAAATACCTTGACAGGATAGCCGGTAAAACCGGTTCCGCACAGGTTGGTACAACCTCAATAGATATAGAGAACACAAGCTGGTTCGTTTCCTATACCCCGCGCGAGGGCGAGGCGGAGCTGGTAATAGTTATATGCGTGCCTTCCGGCTACGCGGGCGTATGGAGCGTAAGCGCGGCGGAGGAGATATATACCTATTATTTCAATAAGCAGGATTCCGCCGCACCGGAAACATTGGTGGATATAGGCGGCATTGCCCCGTAATAAATAGTGGTGTATAATTAACGGCGAAATAATTTTTTGCATAAAAGGAGGATTATTCAAATGAACATGCCAAGCAGGGTAGCGTTCAATCTTTTCGGGAAGGACATATACTGGTACGGTGTAATAATGGCCGCGGCAATGATAATTGCCGTTGGCCTTGCATATAGCGAGGAAAGGCGCAAAAAGCTGAAAAAGGACACGGTTATTGACCTGTGCCTTTGCATAATACCCGCGGGCATAGTGGGCGCGCGGCTTTATTATGTTTTGTTTGAGCTTGAAAGCTATCTTAAAGACCCGATAACAATACTGTATATTTGGCGCGGCGGTCTTGCCATATACGGCGCGGTGATAGGCGGCCTGCTTGCGGCGTTCATATTCGCCAAGGTAAGGAAAATACGCTTCCTCACCCTTGCGGACGTAATTGCGCCGGGCCTTGTGTTGGCACAGGCGATAGGCCGCTGGGGTAACTTTTTCAATCAGGAAGCCTACGGGCTGCCCGTAACGCCGGAAATGCTTGCGGCACACCCGATACTTGGCTATTTCCCCGTGAGCGTAGCCATTGAAGGTACGCATTATTTTGATAAGGCCGTATGCACCGCATGTGCGACTGCCGCGAACGGCGCGCATCTGCACTTGGCCACGTTCTTCTATGAATCGGCATGGTGCCTTATTGTATTCGTAGTGCTTTGGCTCACGCGCAAGCGCGTTAAGCACGACGGAGACACGTTCTTCCTTTATGTGCTGCTGTATTCGCTGGAGCGCACATTTGTGGAAGGCCTGCGCGGGGACAGCCTGTGGATAATCAAGCCCTCCGCCGCCGGAATGACGGACGGTGTAAGGGTATCGCAGGCGCTCAGCTTCCTGCTGTTCGTGGGCGTGCTCGCGTTCTTCATAATCCGTGCTGTACGGGAAAAGAAGGAAGGGCGGCTGATGTGGCCAAAGCCCATTGCCGTATGCGAATGCGCGAACGAGGCCGAAGCAAAGTGCGAATGCGAATGCGAGTGCTGCAAAGCCGAAGATAACGCCGCAGAGGAAAGCACCGAAGCGGACGCGGAAGATAAAGAGGAAACCACCCAAACCAACGACGATAATACCGAAAACGAAGAAGGCGAAGGTAAGGAAAAATGAACGACATAAGCTCGGAACGCAATTTGACCATGATGACGGATCTGTACCAGCTTACAATGATGTATGGCTATTACAGATGCGGCATGGACAAGAACGAAGCGGTATTCGATTTGTTCTTCCGCCAGCGGGACAACAGCGCCTATGCCATAATGGCCGGCACCGAATCCGTTATAGACTACATAAACAAATTGCATTTTGCGCCGGAGGATATAGAATATCTCCGCTCGCTCAATTTGTTTGACGAAGGCTTCTTGAAAATATTGGCCGATATGCGTTTCACGGGCGAAATATACGGCATGCCGGAAGGCACCGTCGTGTTCCCTTACGAGCCGCTTATCCGCGTTAAGGCGCCCATTATGCAGGCGCAGCTTGTGGAAACAACGCTGCTCAATTTGGTCAATCATCAAACGCTTATCGCCACCAAGGCTGCCCGCGTTGCGTATGCCGCAAACGGGGACGGGGTAATGGAATTCGGCCTTAGACGGGCGCAGGGACCGGACGCGGGCATATACGGCGCGCGTGCGGCAATGATAGGCGGCTGCACAGGCACAAGCAACGTGCTTACCGGGCAGATGTGCGGCGTGCCGGTATCGGGCACGCATGCGCACAGCTGGGTAATGAGCTTTCCTACCGAGCTTGACGCGTTCCGCGCATATGCGGATATTTTTCCGGATAGCTGCATGCTGCTTGTGGACACATATGATACGCTCCGCAGCGGCGTCCCAAACGCCATAAAGGTGTTCAACGAACTGAAGGCAAAGGGGCATAAGCCAGTAGGCATCCGCATGGACTCCGGCGACCTTGCCTATCTTTCAAAGCGCGCGCGCACAATGCTTGACGATGCGGGCTTTGCGGAGGCGAAGATATGCGCAAGCGGAGATCTTGACGAAACCGTTATACGCGACCTTAAAGCACAGGGCGCGAAGATAGACCTTTGGGGCGTCGGCACAAAGCTAATAACCTCAATGGATTTCCCTGCATTGGGCGGGGTATATAAAATGGCCGCGGAAATAGTTGACGGCGAATTGATACCCAAGATAAAGCTGAGCGAAAACGTTGTGAAGATGACTAACCCGGGCTATAAAAAGGTTTATCGTTTTTACAGCAACACTTCCGGAATGGCGCTGGCGGATCTTATCGCACTTGAAGGGGAGGAATTGGACTTTACCAAGCCCATCACGATTTATCATCCGGAGCAGAGGTATAAATCCAAAACGCTCTATGATTACAACGTGCGGGAACTGCTTGTGCCGCTGTTCATAGACGGCAGGCAGGTTTATGACTGCCCGAGCATGGCGGATATACAGCACTATGCCAAGGCGGAGCTTTCCACATTCTGGGAGGAGAGCAAGCGCCTTATGAACCCGCATGTGTACAAGGTCGACCTGAGCGACGAACTGTATACGCTTAAACAAAAACTGATAGAGGAGCTGCGCAATGCGCGAAAGGGTGAATAAAGGGCTTATACTGCTGCTTGCGGCGGGGCTTATGGCGGCCGCGCTTTGCGGCTGCGTGCGCTTTGAAAGCACGGTTGATCCAAGCGTTACCATGCCGCAGGAGACCACTGGGGTGGAAGCCGAGCCTTCCCCGACGCCCGAGCCTACGGCGGAACCAACGGCCGAGCCCACGCCGGAAGAGGTGCAGCAGATAGACGTATATGACGAACTTGGCGCGTTCATAACCGGAAGCGACCATTACAGGCGCTATATCTCATTTGAAAACATACAGGTATATGAGCAGGAGGAGGACACGTTTGTTGATATGCAGGCGGTGAACGCCTATCCAAAGGCCATACTCTGCGCGCTGCATATGCGCTTTACAGACGAAACGGGAGAGGTGGTTGCAGAGTGCCGGCTGCAAGCACAGGACGGGCAATATCTGCTTTCGCTTGAGCCGGGCAGCAACACGCTTTATGCCCAGGTGCCTACGGATATGCGCATAACCGGGCTTGATTTCACGATAGAGTATGATGAAAGCGTTGAGGTCCTGCCGGATATTACAGAATAAACCGATGAAAAAACAGCGGACGGTGCAATAAATGCATCGTCTTTTTTATGACATATGGATATAGGTATTGATTATGGATACACGGTTTGGTATAATGCACAGTCGTGGGCGACAAAACAAAACTCTGCCCACGCAGGAGGAATAATGTTTAACCTTAAACAGCACAATACAACCGTGCGCACGGAGCTTATCGCCGGCATTACCACGTTCATGGCGATGGCGTACATACTCATGGTCAATGCGGACATGTTCTCCGCACTTGGCGACGGATATTATAACGCCGTATATATTGCAACGGCCATATCCGCCGTGTTCGGCACGCTTTTGATAGGCCTGCTTGCCAATCTGCCGCTTGCGCAGGCTTCCGGCATGGGCCTTAATGCATTTTTTGTGTTTTCTGTATGCATCGGCATGAACTTCACCTATGCAAATGCGCTCGTCATGGTTCTTGTGGACGGCATAGTGTTCCTTATACTTACCGTTACCGGCCTGCGCCGCGTTATATTCGACGCCATACCAAAGGCCGTAAAGGCTGCCATAGCGCCGGGCATCGGCCTGTTCATCGCCTTCCTCGGCCTGCAGAACAGCGGCATTGTTGTGAACAGCGACTCCACGCTTGTTGACCTTCATTCCTTCAACCTTATGTTTGGCCACACCACCTGGGCGGAGATAATGCCCCTGCTTGTGACCATATTTGCAATAATAGCAATAGCTGCCATGGCCAAGAAAAAGGTCAAGGGCGCTGTGTTCTGGGGTATAATCGGCGGCGCCGTAGCTTACTATGCGCTGGGCCTCATAACCATAGAGAATTTCTATGCGGAGCATGTGCAGGGCAGCCTTTCGCTCAATATAATCCAGCCCTTCCGCGATTTCTTCAGCCTTTCCTTCGGCAAGGTATTTACGGAAGGCTTTGACTTCTCCGCGTTCATAGCGGCGAACGGCGCTGGCAGCTTTGTTGCAACGTTTATTGCTACCATGCTTGCCTTCTGCATGGTTGATATGTTCGATACTCTCGGCACCCTTTACGGCGCGTGCTCCGTGGGCAACCTGCTTGATAAGGAAGGCAACGTGCCCAATATGGACAAGGCCATGCTTGCCGATGCCGCGGCTACCTGCTTCGGCGCGGTCTGCGGCACGTCCACCGTTACCACCTTCGTTGAATCCTCCGCCGGCATAGCGGAAGGCGGCCGCACCGGCCTTTCCTCCGTGTTCACCGCGGCAATGTTCTTTATTGCCATGTTCCTTGCGCCCATAGCGTCCCTCGTGCCCAGCTGCGCTACCGCAGCATCCCTTGTGTACGTCGGTATACTGATGATTGGCGGCGTTAAGGAAATAGAGTGGAGCGACCCCACCGCAGCCCTGCCCGCGTTCATGACAATGGCCTGCATGCCCTTCACCTACAATATTTCCTACGGCATAGCGTTCGGCCTTATCACCTATATCTTCGTGAAGATATTCACCGGCAAGATAAAGGAAATAAACATAGGCACCTGGATAATAGGCGTGCTGTTCGCGGCCATGTTCTTCGTGGCAAGATAAAAAAGATAGTTAAAGCGTTGTTGTTTAAGGGGCATCCGGAAACGGGTGCCTTTAGCTTTGTGCGTTAGCTGATGCAAATAATATGTTGAAAAACTTATATGACAATAATATAATACATAATGACAATTAAAGTTGTCATAAAGACAAACGTCGTTGTCAATGGAGGTGCTGCGTGGTATTACGAAACCGATTGAAGGAAAGGCGGGCCGCATTGAACGTTAATCAGCAGGAAATGGGCCGGTTGTGCGGCGTATCAAGGCAAACTATAAGCCTGATAGAGCGGGGCGATTATTCGCCGTCTGTCACGCTTGCGCTGACAATTGCCAAGGTGTGCGGCGTTGCGGTGGAGGAAATTTTCTATTTACAGAAGGAGGCGGAAAATGAACAATGATGCTATAAAGAGCGCAAACCGCAAGGCATTGCCTAAGTTTATACTGCTTACGCTTATAAGCACGGCAATCGGCGGCGCGGTTGGGTATATTCCGGCGGGTTTGGCGCGTTTAGGCGGCCGGTGCCGTTTATAGTGGCTGTTGCGGCTTTCATTGCCGTTATGGTTGAAACCATAATAATTCAGCAGCGGTGCGTAGATGCCGTAAAGCGTATGAACCCCGAAAAGACCGCTTCCGTCTATGATGTGAAATTCCAACGGAAATGGATGGACAGCTGCGACGAGGCGGAAAAGCTGATGATAGGCAAGTGCGCGTATAAGGCTTATGCTGCGGCCAATACGGCCTGCGCTGTGCTGGCAATAACATTTGCCGTGTGCGCGCTTATATTCAACACAGGATCCTGCCGTCTTTTGCTGTGTGCGTGATCTGGTTTGTACTCCAGTTCATATATTACAGGGAAACGATAAGATATTCCAAGGCCGGGAACAGAATATCCTGATTTGAAGGAGGCTAAATGCAAAACTCTATTTGGATAGCGGTGTTCCTGCTGATCATACTTCCGATGCTGGAACGGCGCAAAAGAAGAAACGCGATAATTAAGCACGTTTTATACAACAAAAAGCGAAATAAGGAGAACAACAAAATGAAGGAACTTGCGAAGCAATTTATAGGCAAAGAGTGCATAGTTTATACCGTTACAGGGTCGGACGGGATAGTGAAGGGTACTATAAAGGACGTTGCGGACGACGGCATAATAATTGAGCGTGGGGACGGCATAGAGGCCGTGAACCTTGAATACGTTACCCGCATACGCGAATGGCCCCGCAATGCAAACGGCAAAAAGAAGGCAATATTTGACTAAGGGGGGAGGGACGCTCGGCCGTTCCCTTCTCATCCCTTTCTCTTTTATGCCCAAAAAGCAAAAACCCCTTCAAAAGAAGGGATTTTCCTTTGGCGCAGAGAAAGGGATTCGTCCGGCGATACTGGGGCAGTATCGCCGCCAGCCCGGGGAACTAAAAAACCATTCACTGGATGGTTTTTTGCCTCGCCTTGCTCGGCCGTTCCCTTCTCATCCCTTTCTCTTTTATGCCAAAAAAAGCAAAAATCCCCTCAAAAAGAAGGGATTTTTCCTTTGCCCACCTTTGACAGGATAGATTTCCGCTTAAAAGCACGATATATGCGATGTTTTATTCGGAATAATACTACATATAGTATTTTCGCAAAAAATGCGCCCGAAAACTTGACAACGAGATTCGAACCCCTGTCCATATCGTGAAAAGCACAAAGAGGGAGGAAAACGGCGAGAGCCTCGCCGCTTTCCTCCCTCTTTGCCAATCGCCGTTCACGGCATTTGCACCTGTATGTCCACCCCTTGCCCCAAGCTGACGGTGAGCTGATCCTTACTGTCCACAGTCACCCGCTCTACGATCTGCCGTACCAGCAAATCATCGTATTCGGTGAGCGCGCAGGGCGTTTCCCGTATCCTTTGCATGATCTCCTTGAGCCGGGCGTTCTCGCATTCCGCTGCCCGCTGCTCCAGATCCCGCTGTTGTATGGCTTGCTCCAGCCGCTCCAGTTCTTCCATGGCGGACTTGAGCTGCCTATCCATTTCCTCGCTCTCCTGGCCGTCCTTCATCACCTGCTCAATGAGGTTGTCCATCATAAGCTGCAGGTCTGTGCGGCGTTGCCGAAGGGCTGCCATGTCCAGGCCGCCCTTGCCGTTGTCGAAGGCCACCCGTATGGCCTCAGTCACGGTTTCCAGTATCTCGTCTTTGTTCTCCAGTATGAGGTTTATGGCTTCCACAATGGCGGCGTGTATTTTGTATTCGTCCAGTGTGGGAGAATCGTGGCAGTATTGCTTGGCGTAGGTGAGCCTTGAGATGCAGCGCCACACGATCCGCTTACCGTTCCCCCGTACCCATGTGCATCGCCGGTAGGGGGTGCCGCACTCACCGCAGATCAGCCGTTCGGTGAGGGCGTATTTTGCGGAGTATTGGCCTTTGACCCGTTCCCCATTGAGGGCGGCGGGTTTCTTGAGGTTCGCCCTTCTCGCCATCTCGGATTGCACCCGGCTGAACAGTTCCCTTGACACGATGCCCTCATGGTTGTTTTCCACGTAGTATTGGGGCAGCTCTCCGTTGTTTTTGGTGCAGGCTTTTGAGAAGCAGTCCTTTTTGTACCATTTCTGGAGCAGGGCGTCCCCCATATACCGCTCGTTGGTCAGGATATTCTTCACCGCTTCGCTTGACCATGCCTTGATCCCCGTGGCGGTAGGTACACCGTCCCGGATGAGGGCGTCCCTAATCTGGGGAAGGCTCATCCCCGCAAGGTAGCTGCTGTAGATCCGCAGCACCGTCGCCGCCCCTTTGGGCTCTATGACCGGATTCCCTTCGGCGTCCTTCGTATAGCCGACCAGCATATCAGTACGGACGATCACCTTGCCCTGGGCGAAGCCCATCCGCATCCCCAGCCGCACATTCGCCGAGAGGGATTCGCTCTCCGCCTGGGCGAAGCCGGAGTATAAGGTGATTATGAACTCGCTCTGCTGCTTGAGGGTGTCGATGTTTTCCTTCTCGAAGTACACCGCGATCCCGAGCCCCTTCAGCTCCCGTACCGTGTCCAGGCAATCCACCGTGTTCCTCGCAAACCTTGAGATGGATTTGCAGAGGACGCGGTCTATCTTGTGCTGGCGGCAGGCCCGGAGCATCTTCATGAACTCGGGGCGCTTTTCCATGCTGGTGCCGGATATCCCTTCATCAGCGTAGATCCCGGCGTTTGTCCACTCCGGGGTTTCGTTGATCTTCTGCTCATAATACTCCCTCTGCACATGGAAGCTGTTGATCTGATCATCCTGATCCGTACTCACCCGGCAGTAGGCCGCCACCCGCTCTTTGGCGTTTTTCGGCCTGCCCGTGGGGGTGAGCATTGGGTTGGCGGGTATGAGCCGCACATTCTTTGCCAATGCCTGCATCCGTATCCCTATTCCTTTCCTTTTTTAAGCATATCTGTATCTCACCGGCGCAGATGAGCGCCGCATCGACCCTGTCTTTGAACACCGCCCAATCGGGTTCTATGTTTTTTTCCTCCGGGGCGGGCCCCGCAAGGTAGCGCAGCAGGGCGGCGTCCAGTATCATTTTCCTTGTCCCATCGCCATCCGCTGGCTTGCTGAGCCTCCTGCCGATCTCATTCTCCAGCCGCAGGATTTCCGGGGTGGGCCGGTAGGCGATGATCCCTTCGGGGGCGGCCAGCGCATCCTTGAGGGCAGCCAGCAGCTTCTCCTTGAACGCGTCCAGAGGATACTCGTATGTCCTTCCGCAGCCCCGGCATCTCAGGTACACCGCATTTTCTTTCCGTATGCCGTGGCGGACGATCCGGCTTCCGCATTCCCCGCAGACAAGCCGTTTCCATATCTGTTTTTCCGGGTTGGGCTCCGGGGCTTGCCATGCCTGCGTTTTTTTCTCGTATATGGCCCGTACCCGCTCGTAGGTTTCCTTTTCCAGTATGGCGGGGAAGGCGTCGGTTCCCATATACTTGGGGTTCTCCAGCACCCGCTTCACCATGTGTTTGTTCCAGGCTGTGGCCGCTTCCGAATAGCTGACGCCCATTTGCTGCATGGCTGTTGCGATGGACTCAAGGGAGTTCCCTTCCTCATATAGCTTGTAAATATGCCTGACGGCCTCCGCTTCGGCCCTGACGGTCACGATCCGTCCGTTCTTTATTCTGTACCCCAGGGGCAATGCCCGTTGCTTCTTCATCTCAGCTTCTCCTTGATATCACCCGGCAGCAGGAGGCCGCCGGGCAGTTGGAACCATATCCGCTCACTGGACTCCGCTATGACCTTTTCCACAATGCTCCCGAAGAGCTGTTCATCGAATCCTTCTTGTCTTTCGGTTTCCTTCAGGATGTGCATCAGCTCCCGGAGGCCCTTGAGCATATCCCTGTTTTCATCCCCGGCTTCAAGCTGCAGGCGGCGCTGCCGCTTGAGTTCCGCAAGCCTTGCGGTCATGTCGGCGTTCTTCTGGAGGAAGGCTTCCAGGGGGATCATGTTCCGCTCCCGCAGCCGGTTCAAGAGGAGGCTTTTCTCCTGGATGGAAGCGATCTCCTTTGTGATCTCCAGCATGGCGCTGTCGGTGCGGGTTTCCCGCTGGGAGAGCTCCTGCAGTTGCGAGATAGCCGGGGTCAGCACCGTGTTCAGGTTCATCCTGAGCCTTGCCGCCATCTCCATGAACGCGGCGTATATCCCAGCTTCGGGTATCCGCCCAACGGGGCAGGCGTCCTTCCCTTTATCGTGGGTGCGGCAACACCACACGACAGCGCCCTTGGTTGTGGTGCGGCGTATAAAGGTAGCGCCGCAGTTTTTGCAGACGATCTTACGGGATAAGGCGTATTCTCCCCGCATCCCCGCGCTCTTGGGGCGGCGGGAGCGTATAAGCTCCTGCACCCGGTCAAAGGTGTCCCGGTCAATGATGGCGGGATGGGTTCCTTCCGCGTAGTATTTCGGTTTTTGGCCCTTGTTGTCCACTTCCTTAAAGGGGAAGGTATCCGTCATGAAGGCTTTTTGACCGAGGGAATCCCCAATGTATTTCTCGTTCTGCAGCATGTAGCTTATGGCGTTTAACCCCCAGCGGGCGTTGCCTTCGCTGGTGCAAAAGCCCGTTGCTGTTACAGCGTCCGCCAGTTCGTACATGTTCATCCCTTCCAGGTAGCTGTCGAACACCCAGCGCACGATCTCCGCTTCCTCTTCATGGATAGTCATCTCCTTTCCATGGAGCCGGTAACCGAAGGGGGCGCTACAGGTAATGAACTTGCCGCTCTGCATCCGCTTCTGATAGCTCCAGCGCATATTCTGGGAGAGGGAGATGGATTCTTCCTGGGCCAGAGAACTGGAAACGCTCACCATGAGTTCCGTGGTGAGCGTCTGCGTATTCATATTCTCTTTGTCAAACCTGACCGATATCCCCAGGAGGTTCAGTTCCCGGAGGGCTGCAAGGCAGTCCCTTGCGTTCCGGGCGAAGCGGGAGATGGATTTGGCGAAGACCTCGTCCAGCTTGCCCTTCCTGGCGTCCCCCATGAGGCGGAGGAACTCATCCCGCTTATCCAGCCTGGTGCCGGACATCCCTTCGTCCGCATAGACGTCCACCAACTCCCATTCGGGATGCTTTTCGATCATTGCGGTGTAGTAGCCGATCTGGGAGGCGTAGGAGTTCTGCTGGTCGCTGCTGTCAGTGCTAACCCGGACATATACCCCGATGCGGCGTTTAGGCCGCTGGCTTCCCGCAGCTTCGATGATGCGTATGTTTGCCATAACGATTCCTCCTTTCCGGCTTTTGCCCTTTCTCAGCAAGCAACAATACCATAAATCTATGGGAATATCTATGGCAATTCGCAGACAGCGGCTGGACAATACCGGGATATGACCACGCCGTGGGCGGTATCAAATTCTTCCCGGTTCAGCAGGCCGTCCATGAGGAGGCTTTTCAGCATCCCCAGCGCTACACGGTACTTGATCTCGTTCTGGATGTTAATCATGCCGCACCTCCGTAAAATATTCATCATTCTTTACGGAGCGGATGAAGTTATGCAGGTTGGTCAGCCTCCCCGTCATGGGCATATCCGGGAGGGCCTCCCGCATGGCTTCATGGTAGCGCCTGCCCCGGAGGGAACGGTTGTCCAGTACAGCCACGATACAGGTGTCCGTTTCCAGGCGGATGGCCCTGCCAAACCCCTGGCGGAGCTTGATCTGCATATCCGGCAGCGCAACGCTCTCAATAAATTCATGGAGGCTTTCATATTGCTCCTTCAGGTGGTCGCTGAATGCGTCCGGTATGGGGAAGGGCAGCCTGGGGATGATGAGCAGGGATACCATATCGCCGGGGAAGTCCATGCCCTCCCAGGCCGAGCCGGTGGCCAGCAGCACACCGTTCCCGCTCTGGCGGAAGCCCTCCGCAATGTGCGGGTTGTTCCGGGCCATGGTGAAGATGGGGTACGGCAACTCCGCTTCTCTGAGTAGGCCATGTACCGCTGTCATGGCGGAATAGGAGTTGAACAGCACCAGCGCATGACCGTGGCACACCCGGATGAGGCTGGCGATGTCCGCAGCCAGCAGCCGGTAATATGGCTGGAGATCGGTTTTGTTATGGATGGGCGCGCTGTGCGGCACATACAGCAGGCAGTTCTTTTCGTACCGGAAGGGCGAAAGAGACACAGCCTCCACCAGCCGGGGATACGGGCGGATATACGCCTCTGCTTTGAACCGGGAGAAATCATCCCCTACGGCCAGCGTTCCCGAGGTCAAGAGGATGGGCTGGGGCATAGACCACAGCGTTTTGTGCATCTGGGTATCCATGTCCCCGGCAGCGGCGCAAAGGAGCGGGCGCTGGTATTCGTCCCGGTCAACATACAGGATGATATCCGCTTCCTCATCCAGAAAAAGCTCTATGGAGGCGATCATCCTTCCAAGCTCCCGCTTGAGCGGGCTGCTCAGCCGGTCCCCGATCATGCGCCGGATGGAGTCCAGCTTCTTCCACGCTTCTTTCAACAGCCGGGGCCGTTCCCGCTCAAAGGCCGCCATCCCTTCGTTGGTTTCGGCATCCATCCCCTGCAGGATGGGGCGCATGGCGGATAAAAGATTCTGTGCCGCCAGCTGGTAATGCTCGGCCTTGAGCCCATGGCAGAGGGCGAAGACGTCCTCCTGGCCAAGCGTCCTTCCAAACATCTGACGGGCTGCGGAGGGCAGCTTGTGTGCCTCGTCCACGATCAGGCCGCAGTATGGCCGGAGGATGGGACGCCGGTTCAGGCTTGTGTTCATGGCGTCCGCCAGGAGAAGGTTGTGGTTGCAGATTTGGAACAGGTATTTCCCAGACGTTGCATCCTCCAGGAACCGCTTGTACCGACAATACCTGTCGCAATCACAGATACGGGGTACGGCCACCTGCCTGCGGTCATATCCGCTCAGATGCCTGGCCTGGTCCATGTCCAGGCAGCTTCGGAGGGAGAACAACGCATCTGCGTTCTTCCTGTTTTTCTTTTGAAGGTTCACTGCATTGAGTCGCTTTATAAGGCGATCATCGCACACATACCGGCTCTTGCCCTTGCGGATCACCGACTCCATAGGGTGTGTGATATACCCGGCCTCAATGAGCAGCTTTGAAAGAAAAGGGATGTACTCCCTGTGGATGGCCTCCTGCAGCGCAACACTGGCAGTGGAGATGGCGATGGGCTGCCAGGGTTCCCCGGCTTCCATGCGGTATTTGTGGAAGATGACGGCGGCGGCCAGATAAGCGTAGGTCTTTCCGATGCCCGTACCGGCATCGCTCAGCATGATCTTTCCGCCGAACATGGCGTCCAGCATCTCATGGCAGAGGCTGGTCTGTCCCTGACGTTCCTTCATCCCGCATTGCGGGAATAACTCTTTAAAGATATAGCCCACATCTTCGTGGGCTTTTGCTTTGTTCTTCGATGAAATCATTTCGTCCCCCTGTAATTGTCAATTATCCCTTGTACATTGTGAATTGTAATGGTGCTGCCGATATTTGCTGCTCGGTCTGCGACCCCGGGGCGGACTGGGGCAGTCCGCCCGTTCGCTGACTTCCAAACAGTTCACTGGACTGTTTGGATTTGCTTCGCAAACCGTCTGCTCACCCCACGGCAGAGGGGAACGGTACGGGCAGGCCGCGGCGAGGGGCCATTCACGGGCCATCCGAGAGTCTCAACTGCTTCCAACTTTCGGACAGCGCCGCCTGTCTGACGTGCAGGCGAACGATGCGTGTCTCATTATGCACCCGGTCTGGAGTCGTGGCGCACAGGCTGCCTTGCCTGTTTTGCCGCTGGAGTGGATCGCTCCCCGCCGTATCTGACGGATCGTGGCGCCTCTGCGGTTCGCTCATCCTTCCGGGCGTTTTCCCGTATCGCTGGTATGAAGTTGTCAAGGTTCGGAAGGGGGGACGATCCGGGCTGGATCATGACCCCTTCACCTTCCAACCGAAAAAACAGGGGGTGCGAACCCTAAAAATGCAAATTTCTCAAAATATTTTTCAACTTCATAAGTATGCGATCTCGTTTCTTCCTTACAGCCATGTCAGAAATGCCCATTCTACGGGCACATTCCCTTGCAGGGACGCCATCATAGAACAGCACCCGGATAAGTTCCCGCTCGGATTCCGTAAGCTGCTCCAATGCTTCCGGCAACTGGCGCAGCAGGGCGGCCTGTTCCCGCTCCGTTTCCGCTGCGATAAGAATGCTTTCAGGGTTGTCGGGCAAATACGGGATGGTATCTTCATCCGCAGCCAGCCCTTCCAGGGAGACGCACATATCCGACTCCACTTCCGCAAGATACCGTTCCCGGCGTTCCATTTTCGTATAGACGCGGTACAGGGATTCCTCGACTTCGACGTCAATTCCGTCCACGGTAATCAGGTAACGAGTCCCCTTCGGTACCTTCTCCTGGCGATAGTTGATATTCTTTTTCCAATATTCCATTTTTGACCTCCGAATTTCTGAGTTTTTGTGCGGGGAAACTCAAAACTCGGGGGTCAGGGGTAGCGGGCTATGGAGGCCTGCCATGTGGCGATATACATAAAAAGTCCTTCCCAGCTGGCGAAGCCGGGAAGGACGAGAAAAGGGCCGTATGACTCGAGACTTTTTGTACCGAAAGACCACCAGGCAGCTAATCTGGTTCGTCATACGGCACGGGAGTCTCGCGTCTGCGGCCCCAAGCACAGCTTATCTTCAATATTCGGTTGTTACGGGCAATGCGCCCACTCATGCGTTATTGCGCCTTGCGCATCCTCCGCATGCTCAATACATCAAATACGGTTTCAGTCCCGCAGAGCTTACATTTGCTCTGAACGTGGCCCCGTGTATCTTCAAACACAACGATGGTATTGTGGTGGCAGTAAGGGCAGCGGATTTTCCTCTGCTTCTGAGAGGCCACTGCCGCCCGCGCTTTGCGCACTTTTATCATCAGTTCGGGAGAGGGTACAGCATAATTCATTTAGCCATCGCCTCCAATCTCCGCTCAGACAGGACGTCCAGAGAGCGATCTTCCAAATATCCCAGATGTTCCAGCCGGATTTTTGCCGTCACCGGGGATGCGTGGAAGAACTCACCTACATGCCGGATGACGGAAGCCTCCCACTCAGTACATCTGTCGAAGCACACAACGATTTTCCTGCCCTTCAGGATCGGCTCCACCAGCAGGGAAACATCTCGCCTGGGCATGATGAGAGCTGCACCAAGCGCATTGGCCTGCCATTCGTTCCAGTCCTCTTTGGTTTTGAGTTCTCTGGCAGTGTAGCTCCGTTTATCGGCATACATCTTGCGGCAAGAAGCCTTTCCCTCGTCCGGCTCCATGTGGTATAGGAGCTGGTGGGCGCATTCGTGGGCCAGCGTGAACCGACGCTTTCCGCACAACCGCTGAATATTGCCGGGCTGAAAAAAGCTGATATCCAGAAATACCTCATTCTGCTTTACCGGTATTCTCACCGGATATCCGTAGATGCTGGTTTCCAGCTCGGTGTCGTTGTATGCGGTGATCCCACAGATGCTCCCATCTGAGCATAATCGCTCCGCCTTGACTGTCAGATTCAGGTAGTCGACAGCAAGCTGTTCGATTGGCGTGGGGTGGAGTTCCTTCGCTTCTGCTGTATTGCCATAGAACTCGGCGTTGAAATCATGCATGATAGTGTCTGCAATTTTTTCGATATCCCGATATGATAAATACATGGGTTTCCTCCTTTATCCGACACAGATCTTCCGGTGCATATAGGCGTCCAGCACGGCCACCACTTCATTGACGGTGACGAACCGCTGGTTCAGGGGCATGTATAACTGCCCGTCCACATCCTGGTAGATAGGGACTATCGTCCTCCTGGATTTTTCAGCGTTATATGTGAGCTGCTTTCCTTCAAAATTGACTTTCTTTTCTGCGTACATAATTCCCTCCTGTTATACATACATGGCTGCGGGCATTGTGATCCTTTCCCGCTCTTTGTTCCGTTTCAGCTTGGCGGTCATGGTAGAAGCGATAAATACGGATTCATCACCGAAACGCCGATGCAGGTCGTCCACCGCCCGCTCCAGGGCCTCAACCTTCTGATGCTGCTCATATTCCCCGAAGAGATCGAGTTGGTATGGCAGCTTCTCACCAATCAGGTTGATGGCCCGGATACTTACTGCCCGAATGGGCTTGTACCAGGTATACCGGGCAGCGAAGAGTTCTATGGCGTTGTCCACCATCTCTTTCCAGCTTTGGGTGGGATAGGGCAGCTTACATTGGAACTCCCTCGAATACAGGTCGTTATCCCGGACAAAAAGCTGGACGCCCGTGGCTTTTAGTCCTGCCTGCCGAAGTTGTTTGGATACGCGGGGAGCCAATGTGAGTAGTACATTTTTCACCTCAATATTGTTCATCAGATCCGCGATACATGTGATCCCGTGGCTTACGGATTTGATAGGGGCTACATATCCATCCGGGGCTACACGGGAGCCGTCCATGCCATTGGCAAACTCCCACAGTTTCAGACCGTTGATGCCAAGCCAGGATTTCAGTATCTTTGGGTCACAGTTTGCGATGCCGCCGATGGTGGTAATCCCACGGGCAGCCAGCTTTCTTGTGGTGGCGGGGCCTACGCCGAATAATTCATTGGCATTGAGAGGCCACACCTGTGTTTTATAGTTCTCCTTGTTGATGCAGGTGATGGTGTCCGGCTTCTTCATATCGCTCCCCAGCTTGGCGAATATCTTGGTAAAGGATACCCCAATGCACACGCTCAGCCCCAATTCCTCTTTAGTGGCCTGCCGGATTTCCTCCGCTATGGAGAGAGGGGTTCCGTAGCGGGAGCTGCCGGTAACGTCCAGCCAACATTCATCCATGCCAAGTGGCTCTATGAGATCGGTATACCTACCGTATATCTCATGGGCCAGGGCCGAGAAGCGTACATACTGATCATATTGGGGCGGCACGATGATTAAGCCGGGGCAGCAACGCTGCGCTTCCCAATTTGCCATGCCCGTCTTTACGCCGCTGCGCTTGGCCAGCTCTGATTTTGCCAGCACAATGCCATGCCGCGTTTCCGTGGAACCACACACCGCTACTGCCTTCCCCCGCAGGGAGGGATCAAGCATCTGTTCAACAGAACAATAAAAGGCATTCATGTCGCTATGCAGAATTGCTCTCATCCAGGCGCACCTCCTTTGTGAAAACCATTATATACTCACAAAAAGATAAAATAACACCCTACAAATGTTCGTTTTTGAGTTTTTCTATTGATTTATTTTATTGTCCCCTGTAGAATGGAGACACTGGAGGTGAGTTTTAATATGACTCCTATCGGGAATACTCTGCGCGAGTTGCGCCAACGGTTGGGTTACCAACAAGTGGATGTGGTGAAAAAGCTATCCGCAATGGGAATAGAAGCCACACAGCAAAAAGTAAGCAGGTGGGAGAACAACCGAAACATGCCCACAGTTGAGCAATTCGTTGGGCTATGCAGGTTGTTTGGCGCCAAGGATGTGTATAAAGTATTTGTGGAACAGGATTTTTCCGATCTGATGTTTGAGCTGAACAGAGAGGGCCGGGAAAAGCTGGAGGAGTATAAGGAGCTGCTGATTGCAAGCGGAAAATATACGCCCATCCAGGCTGGGAAGAAAGTGATCCGCTTCCCCGACAGAACATTGCCGCTGTTCAGCATAGGCGCTTCTGCCGGTACGGGGCAATTTCTTGATTCCTCCGACTATGAGATGGTGGATGTGCCGGATGACGTCCCCGTCAGCGCCACCTTTGGCCTCCATGTTAGAGGCGACAGTATGGAGCCTACGTTGGAGGACGGAGAGCTGATCTGGGTACACCAACAGCCCTCCCTTGAGGATGGAGATATTGGGATTTTCTACATTGACGGGAATGCCTATGTGAAGGAATACAGGCGGACGGAAGATGGAGTTTTTCTCATATCCCACAACGAAAAATACAAGCCAATCCGGGTATCCGCCAACAGTGAGAACAGGATTTACGGCAAAGTAGTCTATCCGGTGTAGGGCATGCAGAACCGGCAGAAATGCCGTTGTGAACGATTTTTGAAGGAAAGGGGTGTACACATTGAAGGGAAATGTGGAGCTGACAAAGAGGGAAAAGGATGTTTATAATTTTGTAGTAGCATTCAGAAATGAAAAGCAATTTTCTCCAAGTTTACGGAAGATTGCGGCTGGAATTGGGCTGTATTCCGTATCTACCGTATCTGCCCATGTCTACAAGATTGCAGCCAAGGGCTGGTTCCTGCCTTATGATGGGACGCCCAATTCCATTGTACCGGTATCCCATACGCCGATCTGATAAGGAGCCGAAATGGAATACAAAAAAATCTATGTTGAGGTCGTTGCATCCTTCCGGGAGGACGGCCTCTTGCTTCCCCGCGAGATTGTTTGGGAGGATGGGAAACATTATGAGATCGACAGGGTATCTTCCATAACTCCGGCGGCTTCCATGAAGGTGGGCGGCCAGGGGGACAGGTATACCATCTGGCTCAATGGTCAGCAGAGATATCTATTCTTCGAGCGAAATGCTTCTCTACAGGGGAATAATATCGGGCGCTGGTTTGTGGAATCGGCCCAATAGCAAACTAAAGCAAATAGATATAGACAATGCAATGAATTTGATTTATACTAATTGTCGGAAATTGAATATCGTTTCATAGCGTAACAGTAACACAATTGATCGTTTGATCGAATGTTTTCAAAGGGAATGCGGTGAAATTCCGCGACAGCCCCCGCTACTGTGATACGGACGGGCGCTCCTCATGCCACTGGGATGATTCCTGGGAAGGCGAGCGCACCGGTTGATGTTAAGTCAGGAGACCTGCTGTTTCGCTTTGCAATCACTTTCGGTGGGAAAGTTAAGAAGCGGCCGTCGCTTTTGCGGCGGAATCTTTTTCGCGAACTTTGTCGGCAGTGAAGTTATTCCCTGCCTTTTTCATTTCCGAAAACCAGAGTTCCGTTCCCGGCGGGATGATCCCCCGCACACCGGGGCGCAAACCTGTCAATGGAGGGGCGAGCGCCGATGTGGTTAAAAACAGATGGATTTCCACAGAAACAGAGAGAAAGGGAATGGAATCAATCATGAAAACCACACTGAAAAAACTTATTTCTTTGCTGCTTGCCCTCGCTATGGCGCTGGCGCTGACGGCCTGCGCGCAGAATAGCCCTGCCGCAAGCGACCCCACGGCGGTGCCGGCGGTGGCCCCCACAACTGCGCCCACCGCCGCCCCGGAAGCCACGCCGGAACCTTCGGATGACGATGTGGATGGCGAGTTGATTGTCGATTATGAAGAGGAGTTTGAATACGCGGAACTTCTGACGATGACCCATTATAAGGGCGGTTATACGAGCTTTACCGTTTCAGGCATGGAAAATGAGTTTTTGCTGGTGCCGGAAGGCAAGAGCGTACCGCAGGATTTAAATGAAAATGTGACTGTTTTACAACAGCCTATCAACAGGACCTGTTTCAACAGCGCCAGCCTGGTCTCCCTTGTGGATGCAATCGGTGGGCTTGATAACATTGCTACGGTAGGCGTTACGCTGGAAAAATGGTATTTGCCCAACGTGATCGAGAAGATGGAATCCGAAGAAATCAAATATTCGGGCTCCTTCAGCGCACCTGATTTTGAGATGCTCATTTCCGAAGGCGTTCAGTTGGAACTGGATACCAGCATGCTTAATAGCAAAGTAGAGGTAATTGCCAAATACGAAGAATTGGGGATCCCTTATATCATCGACCCTTCTTCCTCCGAAAGCCATCCCCTGGCCCGTGTGGAGTGGGTTAAACTCCTGGGTGCCATCTTTGACCTTGAAGAGAATGCAGCTACCTTCTTTGAAGAGCAGAAAGCAAAAGTCGATGCGGTCAGCAATCTTGAAAGTACCGGCAAGACCATGGCATCTTTCTTTATTTCCAATGATCAGGTAGGTATCCGGAATGGCCAGGACTATATTAAGAAGATGGTGGATCTGGCAGGAGCGGAATATGTTCCTGCTGACTTCTATCCCGATGAGAACAGCTATACAAAAGTAAGCTTTGAAGAATTCTACTCCGCCTGCAAAGATGCGGATTACCTCCTTTATTCGGTATTCACATTCCCTTATGGTTCCATTGAAGGCATGATCGAATACAACGAACTGTTTGCGGACTTCAAAGCTGTACAGGAAGGAAATGTATATTACACGGTTTCCTATCTGTCCCAGGCGACCTCCAGCATCGCCGGTGTTATCGAGGATATTAATACTATATTGAACGATCCTACGATTGAAAGCACTGATACTGTGTTTAAAGTTCCGGCTACTGCACCCGCAACTGCGGAATAAACGAAATTTTTCATTTGCCGCTTCATTGCATAATGGAACAGGAGCGCTGAGCGGGGCAGCCTGCCCCGCTCAGCCCCTGATGGCCCGGCAGAGAACCTGCCTGCAAAAGGCTCACCCGGAGAACAGGCAAAGGGGGGAAGCGCATGCGCAAAAAAACGGAATCCCTGGCTTTGGCAGTTGTGATGATAATGGCGCTTATGGCCTTCACTGTTGCCTGCGCGGATGTGTCTTTGCATGCGCCTGAAGCACCGGGGGATATAAACGGTGAACTGCTCCTGGATTACGAGGAGGAGCTGAAATATGCCGGGGAGTTCACCCTGACCCGATATAAAGGCGGATATTCAGTCTTCACAATTCCCAACACCATGGGGGACCGCCAATACCTCATTGTGCCGGAAGATAAAAAAGTGCCGGAGAAATTGCCTGAAAATACAGTGGTATTGCAGCAGCCCATAGATAAAATATGCTTCGCATCCGGAGGGATGGCCTCCCTTGCCGAAGCGATCGGTGCTGTAAACTGCATTAAAACAGTCGCTATCGATGTTGACGGATGGATCATCGAGAGTATAATCGCTGGGCTGGAGAATGGCAAAATCAAGTATTCCGGAAAGTTTCGTGAACCTGATTTTGAAATGCTTTTGAATGAAGAAGTACAGTTGGAGATCGATACGGCGATGCTCCTGAATTATCAGGAAATTATAAAAAAGTATGATGAGTTGGGGATTCCGTATTTTATGGAAAGTTCATCCATGGAGAGCCATCCCCTGGGCCGCATGGAATGGGTGAAGCTTCTGGGCGCTATTCTGGGACTGGATCAGGAAGCAAAGGCTTACTTCGACATAGCGGAAGCGAAGGTAAATGCTGTGGCCGCAACTGAAAAATGCAATAAAACGGCAGCTTTGTTCTATATCGGAGGAGATACGGTATATGTGAGAAGCGCAGGCGATTATATATCCGCTATGTTAAATTTGGCCGGCGGCGATTTAATTACGGCCGATATAGGGGTTGGCCAAGGCGGAAACATAAAACTGAATTTTGAGGAGTTCTATGCGCACTGCAAGGATGCAGATTATCTGTTTTGGATAGTATTGTCCTGCCCATATACGACACTGGACGAGTTAGTGGAGTCCAATGCGCTGTTTGCCGATTTTGAAGCGGTACAGAACGGCAATGTTTACACATCAAGGCGGGGCTTTGCGCAAAGCACTGCTTATTTTGCTGATGTAATAGCGGAGATGCACCGGATTTTGAACGATGCTTCCATCGGAGAAACCAAAACCTTTGTAAAACTGAAATAGGGTGTGGAAGCTGGGAATGCGCGGAGTTCTTGCTGCAGAGGAGAAATATGATTCATAAGGACAAAATTACAACCATAATGCGCTATCAGCTCGTGCTGATCGGGCTGCTTGCTTTAATCGTGCTTGGGGTAATACTCAACGTGAATTCCGGATCGGTGGATATACCGGTCATGAAGATATTTAGGATTATCTTTTTAAATGAAGATGCGGGAAGCATGGAGAGCAATATTGTATGGAAGATCCGTTTGCCGCGGCTTCTCACTGCTGCGATACTGGGTGGAGCGCTCTCCGTTTCCGGCTTCTTGCTCCAAACATTTTTCCGCAACCCCATTGCGGGGCCGTTCGTGCTGGGGATTTCTTCCGGCGCAAAAATGTGCGTCGGGTTTGTGATTATATTTATTGTAGGCTCTTATGGCAGCATGCCGCCATTTTTAACGGTGCTGGCCGCATTTGCAGGTTCCTTGATAATCATGGGCTTTGTGCTGCTGTTTTCCCAGAAAGCAAAAAATATGTCCATGCTGCTTGTCATTGGCATCATGATAAGCTACATATGCTCTGCGATAACGGATTTCTGCATAGCATTTGCCCAAGATAATGAGATCGCAAACCTTACATCCTGGTCTATGGGAAGCTTTTCAGGCGGGTCGTGGGACACGCTGGGCATAATCTGCGTGATCGTATTCGGCGGGTTGCTTTGTTCGGTCTTGATCTCGAAACCAATGGAGGCCTACCAATTGGGGGAGGGCTATGCAAAAAGCATGGGAATCAACATAAAGCTTTTCCGCATTGCCCTTATTGTCTTGTCCAGTGTGCTGTCTGCCTGCGTAACCGCCTTTGCCGGGCCCATATCATTTGTGGGAATTGCGGTGCCGCAGATAGCGAAGGTGCTGATGAAAACCGCAAAGCCCATCGTTATCATCCCAACGGCATTTTTATGTGGCGCGGTGTTCTGTGTGTTCTGTGATCTTATTGCCCGCACGGCCTTTGCCCCAATGGAACTTGCCATTGGCACAGTAACATCCGCGTTTGGCGCTCCAGTGGTCATCAGCCTCATGGTAAAACGCCGGAAACAGGAGCAGTAAAGGAGGGCATGGAATGTATCTTAAAACAGAAAACCTCTCGGTAGGCTATTCCGGCGAAACGCTGATACGCGATATTAACCTTTCGGTGGAGCGGGGAAAGATCCTGACGCTGATCGGTCCGAATGGGGCAGGAAAATCCACGATTCTTAAAACCATCACCAAGCACCTCGAAAAAATTGCGGGTGTGGTAACCATTGAAAACCAGAATATCGGCAAGTGGAGCAACAAGGAGCTAGCAAAGCGCCTTTCCGTCATGCTGACAGAACGCATCTCGCCGGAGCTTATGACCTGTGAGCAGGTGGTCGCTATGGGCCGCTACCCATATACCAATCATTTCGGCGCTCTTACGCCGGAGGATAAAAAGGTTGTCCGGGAATCCCTGAGGCTGGTGCGTGCGGAAGAGCTTGCCGGCCGCCCGTTTACCGATATCAGCGATGGGCAGCGCCAGCGCATTATGCTGGCCCGCGCCATCTGCCAGGAACCGGAGATCATCGTGCTGGACGAGCCTACCTCTTACCTGGACATACGCCACAAGATCGAGCTGCTGGACATCCTGCGCAGGATGGCGGCGGAAAAAAGCGTCGCTGTGGTCATGTCCCTGCACGAGATCGACCTTGCTGCCAAAATATCCGATGAGATCATCTGCGTTAAAGGGGACAAAATCGAACTTTTCGGCCCGCCGGAGGAAGTGTTTTCCGATGCGCGCATAAGCGAGCTTTACGAACTTGAAACGGGCTCGTTCAATGCGCTCTTCGGCAGTGTGGAGCTTATGGCACCAACCGGTGAACCGGGGATATTTGTCCTTGCGGGCGCAGGAAAAGGCATCCCGATTTACCGGCTGCTGCAAAAGCATAAACTGGCATTTTCTACAGGCGTCATATTTGAAAACGATGTGGACTGCCAGATAGCACGGGTTCTTGCAGCGCATGTGGTCACTGCGCCCTCCTTTATGAATCTGAGTGACGGGGAAATAGATGAAGCAAAGCAGTGGATAGACAGAGCAACTTATGTTATAGATGCGGGCACCCCTCTGGGCGAGCAGAACAGACGCAGCAGAGAGCTCATGGAATATGCTGCACAAAAAGGAAAAAAAGTGCTCACAGGGGATGAGACCGCAGACCGGATAAACCAGTTGGCCGATATTAAGGAGGCAAAATAATATGAAAGAAAAAGTAGCATACCCGTTCACCGCGATAGTTGGACAGGAGGACATGAAACTCGCCCTTATCTTGAACCTTATCAACCCGGCGCTGGGTGGCGTTCTGATCCGCGGTGAGAAAGGAACGGCAAAGTCTACCGCCGTGCGCGGCCTCACGGGCCTTCTTGATGAGGTGGAAACCATCAAGGGCTGCGCTTTCCACTGCCGTCCCGGTATGCAGCCCCTCTGTGCGGAGTGCGCCGAAAAGGAATCCTATGAAACCGCGCCTTATACGCGGCGCGTTGTGGAGCTTCCTGTCAGTGCTACTGAGGACAGGGTGGTAGGTGCTCTCAACATCGAACAGGCGATCAAAAAGGGGGAGAAGGTATTCGAGCCGGGCATCCTGGCGGAAGCCAACGGGAACATCTTGTATGTGGATGAAATCAACCTACTGGATGACCATATTGTAGACGTGCTCCTGGACTCCGCTGCCATGGGCGTGAACACCGTGGAACGGGAAGGCGTTTCTTATAGCCACCCGGCACGTTTTGTCCTCGTGGGTACCATGAACCCGGAAGAGGGCGACCTTCGCCCCCAGCTTCTTGACAGGTTCGGCCTTGTTGTAGAAATAAAAGGTGAGCAGGAGATAGAAAAACGCAGCGAACTCATCCGCAGGCGCATGGATTATGAGCGTGACCCGGAGGAGTTTGCAAGGCTGTGGAGCAATGCACAGGCAGGACTTAAGGATAAGATTGGGAACGCTCAGAGACTGCTCCATAATGTGGAGATCGAAGACGAGCGTTACTATGATGCTGCAAAAATAGGCGCCGCGCTTCATGTGGATGGCCATCGCGCGGATATAACCCTTTTGAAAACCGCTGCCACCCTCGCTGCATTTGAAGGAGAGATTAAAGTCGGACGTGAGCATATCATCAAGGCAGCCAAGATGGTGCTGCCCCACAGGATGAGGCGAATGCCCTTTGATACCACAGACGGACTTCCTTCGGATTGGGAGGCTATCCTCGATGCATGAGCTGTGCTACCCTTTTACGGCTATTGTTGGGCAGGAGCGGGCAAAGAATGCTCTTATGCTTAATCTGATAAACCCACGTATAGGCGGTGTACTGCTTTCAGGTGAAAAAGGCACTGCAAAATCTACCATTGTTCGGGGCGTTGCTCATTTGGGTGGTAAAAAAGTGGTTGATCTGCCTCTTAACGCCACGGAGGATATGCTGGTAGGAACCATAGATTTTGAAGCCACTATTCGCAACGGCGCACGTAAATTTGCAGGGGGCATTCTCGAAAGAGCACATAATAATATTTTGTATATAGATGAGATAAATCTCCTGTCTGACGGAATGGCTGCGGCGGTGGTATGTGCTGCTTCTGTGGGCGAGAACATGGTAGAACGCGAAGGTATCTCCGCAAGGCATGACTGTGATTTTATACTTGTAGGCACCATGAACCCTGAAGAAGGCGGCCTTCGTCCCCAGCTTCTCGATAAGTTTGGACTTTATGTGGGCGTTGGCGGTGAAAGAGATGCCGCTGATCGTGTTGAGATAATCCGGCGCCGCATCGCTTATGAAAGGGATCCCGAGGCATTTTGTAAAGAGTATCGCAGCGATACCGAAGCTTTACGGAAAAAACTTTTGAATGCTGAAGAACTGCTACCCTATGTTGTGGCGGATGAAAACGTACGCCGTATTGCAGCAAAACTTGCTGTTACGGCACATTGCGAAGGCAACCGGGCAGAGCTGCTTTTGATAGAAACTGCTTTTGCTCTTGCAGCACTGAACGGACGCAAACATGTGAATGTTGATGATATTAAAGAGGCCGCAGAATATGTACTGCCCCATCGCCGCCGGGAGAACGATGCGCCCGAGCCTCCGCAGCAGGAATTGCCGCCTCAGGACAATGAACGGCGGAACGATAATAATGATGACAACGGTGACAGTGGTGAAACTCCTCCACAGGAGCAGCTGGAAGCAGATGAGGAGGACAATGATGAACCGCCGGATAGCGATGAAGATACCGTTGATGCCGAATATTCCCCCGGACCACCAAGAGATGATGCGAATTCCAACGCTCCGGATGAGCAGGTGGTCGAGGGAGAAGAGCTTTATCAGATAATAAGGCTTCCCAGCATTGCCAGAGACAGATTTGCCCGCAAAGGCGCAGGCCGAAGGAGAAAGACCAACAGCAGCGCAAATAAGGGCCGTTATGCAGGCTTTGCCCTGGACAAATCCAAGGGGCAGACCGATCTTGCGCTGGATGCAACGCTGCGCGCTGCAGCGCCATTCCAGAAAGGACGGGAGAAAAACGGCTGCGCCGTGGCAGTGCAGGAGAGCGATTTCCGCTATAAGCGGCGGGAGAGCCACGTGGGCGCAACCGTTGTGTTTGTGGTGGATGCGAGCGGTTCCATGGGCGCGGCAAAGCGGATGAAGGAGACTAAGGAAGCGGTGCTTTCCATGCTAATGGACTCCTATCAGAAACGGGATAAAGTAGGTCTCATAGCTTTCCGCCAAAAGAGCGCGGAGGTGTTATTAGAAATTACATCCAGCGTAGATCTTGCCAAAAAAGAGCTTCAGGCTCTGCCTACCGGAGGCAGGACTCCCCTTGCTGAAGGGTTATACAGCGCCTGGCAGCTCTTGCAGGCAAGAAAGCGAAAAGATCCAGAGATGCTTCCCCTGGTGGTACTTGTAACGGATGGGCGTGCCAACAGCTCACTTTGGAGCGATGACCCCGTAGAAGATGCCTTTAAAGCCGCAAAGCTCATTGCTAGTGAGCATATACCCGCCATTGTAGTGGATACGGAGAACGATTTTATATCTTTCCATCTTGCAGAGCGTATAGCTCTGGCGATGGATGCGAGCTATTTTAAGGTGGATGAACTCAAGAGTACTCAGCTCAGAGGCATAATCTCTTTCCAGCAGGGAGTGTTTGGTGAACTTACGGGAGCATAATGCATGTATGTTTTTTGAAAATGATCGCTGTGACTGGAGCAGTTAGGGAGGTGGGGCAATGGCAAAGGCAAAACTTCTGATACTCCGATTAACTGACCGTTGCAACCTTGCCTGTAAGTATTGCTATGCCGCCAACACCAACGGCGGCGATATGAGCCTTGGGACGGCAAAAAAAGCTATAGACCTTTTTGCTGAACCTGGCGATAAGCTGAAGATACAACTGACCGGCGGCGAGCCGCTGCTCTGCGCACAACTCATGGCGGATATATTCAGATATGTGAAAGCGCAGGGCATACAAACGGCCTTCTCCATCCAGACCAACGGGACCGCTATAACAAAGGAGATATGCAAACTCCTCGCCGCCATGCGCTGTGCAGTGGGGGTGAGCCTTGACGGCATAAATGAGGCCAACGGCCTCAGGGTCTACCCGGACGGTAAACCTGCCATAGATGACGCGTTAGCAGGTATAAAGCTGTTGGGCATGGCAGGCATAAACTGCAACATAAACGCCGTGGTAACAAGGGTAAACCAAAACCGCCTGAGTGAACTTATGGACCTTGCAGCCATGTTGGGAAATGTGCGTGGTGTGGGGCTTGATATGTTCCGTCCTATAGGTCGCGGAGAGGAAAATGATTTTTCAGTCGATATAAACGCTTTGCCAAAAGATCTTGAGACCATGCTTCAAAGGCGTATGGAGCTTAATGAACTTGGCGTTGATATTCGCATAAAGGAGCTTGAAAAGGTGCGCAGGATGCTCAAAACGGATGTGGAAGAGGACTGTTACTGTTATGCACAGAAATGTGGTGTTTCCGTAGCCGTAGATCCCCAAGGGGACATATATCCATGTTCATCATTTGTGGGTATGCCACGGATGAAAATGGGAAACGTGAGGGCCGGGGAGCTTATTCCGGCAGACGTGCCGAAGCTGGATGAAGAGTGCAAGAAATGTGCAGAAGCTAAAATTTGCCGAGGCGGATGCCCTGCAGGCAGAGTGGCATGCGGCGGAAAAAACCTGGCAGACTGCATCATGCACCGCAGTGTTATTGCATATGGGAGGAATGAATATGCCTAAGATTTTATGCCTGATAGAGACTGATGACAGAAATTATTATTTCAGAAGCGCCTTAAAGCGCCTGCAGGAGGAATACCCGGGTGAAATAGAAGGTGAATGCTTTTCGCCTATGGCTGCACGCATGGATAAAAGCATTCTTAAAGAGATCATAGATGAAGCCGAAAAATGCGATTATGCGGTGGTCTATTTCCATGGCGGCTGTGCCAATCTGCCGGACTTTCATAAGTTCTGGGACAGAGTAACGGGTCATGCCCCTTGTTTCTTTATCTCCGGTATGCCGGAGGAGATGGAAGAGCTCCTACCCGCCTCCAGAGTCGCCCCTGAAGAATATAAAAAACTCAACGATTATTTCTGCCGTGCATCGGCAAATAACTGCTACAACCTGCTTCGCACCATAGCCCATGACCGTTTTGGAGTGGGCAGTGAGCCTGATCCGTATGAAGAAGTGCCCTATTCGGGCCTTTTCGTTGGGGGAAAGGTGCTTGATGTGGCCGAGGAAGAGGCCTACATGGCACAAGCCAAGGAGACGGATAAGCCTGTCGTAGCCGTGCTGGTGCAGCGGGGATATGTGGAGAGCGGCAACACGAAAGGCATGATCGCTCTTATAAATGAACTGGAAAAACAGGGAGCATTTGTATTGCCGGTGTTCTCCGCCCTCTCATCGGATGCTGAAAGAGCGGAATACGGTGTTCGGTATTCGCTGGACCCGTATTTCCTCCCCGATGGGAAAAAGATAATCCACTGTATAGTGACTACCACCATGTTCTCACTTACCCAGATGGGATACAAGGGCAACAGCGAGGGCGAGTTCCGCTCCAGCATATTTGAAAAATGGGATGTTCCGGTGCTCAAAGCGATGACCACCCGCCTTACCGCTGAACAGTTTGCGGAAAAACCCCAGGGTATCGACTCGATGTCCTTGGTATCAAATGTATACCAGCCGGAGATGGACGGCCAGATAATAACCGTGCCCTATGCTTTGACGGAGCTTGGAGAATATGATGGCCTTGACAGGCGCATATGGTCTCCCATACAAGACAGGGTGGAACAGCTGGCAAAGCTGGCTTTGAACTATGCCGCGCTTTCGCGGAAGAAAAACAGCGATAAAAAGATAGCAATACTGTTCCATAATCAGCCGGGTAACCACAATATAGGCCGCGGCGCGGGGTTGGATACATTTGCTTCCATCCATAAAGCCCTTGTGAGGCTTAAAAATGAGGGGTATACGTTGGATACCGTATATGAAAACGGGCAGGAGCTTGCGGATACGCTACTTTGCGCCCTTACCAATGATACACGGTGGATATCCTCAGAAGAAGCGGTGCAACGTTCTGCAGACCTTGTGCCTCTGCCCGAAATGAAGGAATGGTTCGATGCCCTGCATCAAAAGAATACAGACAATCTTTTGGATTTCTGGGGTGAGTTCCCCGGTACTGTGATGGTGGAGGATGAAAAGCTTCTTATCCCCGGCATTATAAACGGCAATGTATTCATTGGCCTACAGCCCTCAAGGGCTTATGGCAATCAGGCGGAGCGCCTCTATCATGACCCGGTATTTCCGCCCCCTTACAGCTATATCGCCTATTACCGCTGGATCGAGGAGACCTTCAAAGCGGATGCAATACTCCATGTGGGCACCCATGGCTCCGTGGAGTGGCTGCCCGGTAAGGAGGTCGGCCTTTCCAAAACATGCTATCCCAATATCTGCCTGGATCACATGCCCCATTTCTATATTTACCACATGGGCATCGTAGGCGAAGGCATTCAGGCAAAACGCCGTTCCGGAGCGGGCATACTGGACCATCTGCCCCCTTCAATGGACGATGCGGGCGTGTATGATAAGCTTGGCGATGTGGAGAGTGCGCTCAAGGAATACCAGTCGGCTAAACAGGCCCGCATAGGGCAGACTGCCGTGCTGCAAAAGAGGATATTCGAGCTTGCGGGGGAAGCTGACCTGCTTCAAGATCTTCGCATGACGCAGGAGGACTTTAATGCTGATCCTGAGGAATGTGTGGAAAAGATACACATTTGGCTGGATGAGCTGAAAAACTCCGCCGTGACCGATGGCCTTCATATATTCGGTGAAGCACCGGAGCAGGGCAAGCTGTATGAAAACATGCTGCGAATGCTCCTTCGTGTGAAAAACGGAAATGTTCCTGCGCTGAATGATGCCGTTCTTATTGCAATGGGCTATGATGCCGACTATATAAAGGATCATCCCACCGAAACGGTGTGCGGCCGCACAGCATCGGTGATATTTGAGGAAGCGGTGGAGATTGCAAAGCGCATCGTTCACAGCCTTGCCGAAAATGATTATGACGCAGCCTGCATTGACGGTGTTCTTGGCAATATCGATCTTCCCGCAGACCATATGCCCTTGAAGGATGCGCTGGTTTTCCTGTGCGATATTGCAAGGCCCCGCCTGGATGAGACCGCAGGGGAGATGGATAATTTGTTTCACGGCTTGGAAGGCGGATTTATAGAGCCTGGGCTTGGTGGTAACCCAACCCGCGGAAATGTATCGCTCCTTCCAAGCGGCCGCAACTTCTATGCGGGTGATCCTGCGGAGATGCCCTCCCGCGGCGCATGGGAGATAGGCAAAAAGCTTGCCGACCGGGCCATTGAACACTATATGGAAGAGCGTGGAGAATACCCTGAAAGCATCGCCATGGTCATATGGGCGGGCAATGTTATCAAAAGCTCGGCGGAGGACTTCGGCGAGATATTCTATCTGATGGGTGTGCGCCCGGTGTACCTCGGCAACACTTCCAAGGTGCTGGGTGTTGAGGCTATACCCTTGGAAGAGTTGGGGCGCCCGCGCATCGATGTGACGCTGCGCATCTCCGGCCTGTTCCGGGATATGTACCCGAACCTTATCGAACTCATGGATGCAGCAGTGGCCTGTGCGGCGGCGCAGGATGAGAGCGAGGAGCAAAACTACATTAAAAAGCACATCAACGAGGATATGTGCCGGCTTCTGGACGAAGGGCTCGATGCAAACGAAGCCCTCGACCAGGCCTATCTCCGCGTGTTCGGCTGCGCCGCGGGCGGTTATGGTGCCGGTGTGAATCATGCTGTGGGCACAAAGAACTGGGCGGACTTTAATGACCTTGCCAAAGTGTATGAAACATGGAGCGGCAATGCTTACGGGCGCGGATTCCACGGCGAGGGTATGCAGAAGATGTTCAAGCGCCGCCTTTCAAACGTGGGTATGACCATCAAGAATGAGACCACTATTGAGACCGATATGCTCTCAAGCGATGATTATTTTTCCTATCATGGTGGATTGATTGCCTGTGTTAAATCCAACTCCGGCAAAGCACCTATATCAATAACCGGCCATACCGATGATCCTGAACGTCCTGTCGTGCGCGATACGGCTAGGGAGACCGCCAGAATAATGCGCTCCCGTATACTTAATCCCAAGTGGCTGGAAGGACTGAAACGCCATGGTTTTAAAGGCGCACAGGAGATATCAAAGGCCATAGATTCCTTCTTTGGCTGGGACGCCAGTGCTGAGGTTGCAGAGGACTGGATGTATGAAAATATCGCAAAGGATTTCCTGTTTGATCAGGAGACCCGTGAGTGGATTGAAGAAGTGAACGCAGGCGTTATCTATAATGTTGCGGAAAAGCTGCTGGAAGCCAACAAACGCGGCATGTGGAACGCAAGGAAAGATACGCTGGATAAGCTTCAGGGCATATTCCTCAGAACCGAAGGCCTGCTGGAGGAGGGAAAAAGATGATCGAGATAAAAAATATTACAAAAAGCTATCCCGGGCAGAAAGTGCCGGCTTTAAACGACATTAATCTTACCATAGGCTCCGGCGAATTCTTTGGTTTACTGGGCCCCAACGGCGCTGGAAAGACCACCACCATAAAGCTTCTTGCGACCCTTCTTATTCCCGATGAGGGCGAGATAATCATAGACGGCAAAAAGCTTACCAGAAACAGCCTTGATGTGAAGCGCAAGCTCGCCATGGTCACCCAGGAGTATTCCCTCAGGGGAAATATGACGCCGGAGGAGATGATGGAACTGCATGGCCGGCTTTATCAACTGCCTAAAAAGGTGATAAAAGAGCGCTCGGCAGAACTCCTTGAATTCTGCGGGCTGGGGGAACACAGGAAAAAGACCTGCCGCCAGCTTTCGGGGGGAATGAAGCGCAAGCTCATGCTCGCCCGGGGGCTTTTGACCGCGCCGGAAATCCTCATACTGGATGAGCCCACCGTGGGCCTTGACCCCTTTGCCCGGCGGCAGATGTGGGACCTTTTGAAGCAGCTCAACGAAAAGGGCATGACGATCCTGCTCACCACCCATTACATCGATGAAGCGCAGTATCTCTGCAAGCGTATAGCGCTTATCGACAAGGGCAAGGTGGATTGTGTGGCAAGCCCTGCGGAGCTTATTTGCGAAATAGGCGCCACCGCCGTGGATGAGTTTGACGGCAGCCATACCAAAAGCACATTCTTTACAGAGAAGGAAGCGGCTCTGCGGTTCGCAGAGGGCCTTGAAAGCGAGTTCGTTATTCGAAACACCACCCTTGAGGATGTGTTTGTGGCCCGCATGGGCAGAAAGCTGGAGGTAAAATAGCATGGGCATCATAACCGCCATCTGGGAAAAATGGGTGGAATTCAGGTTCGAGTGGAAGAAGATCACGGCGGCGGGCCTCGTGAGCCCCATTCTGTACATGATCGCCCTCGGCTGGGGCCTTGGCTCCATGACAAGCGTTACGGACAGGCCCTATATCGACTTCCTCGTGCCGGGCCTCATCGCCATGTGCACCATGAACAACAGCTTTTCAGCCGTGGCTACCGCCCTCAATGTGCAGCGCACATTCGAGCATTCCTTTGAACAGATCATCATCTCGCCCACATCCCTGCCCCAGTATGTGCTGGGGCAATCCATCGGCGGGGCGCTCAGGGGGATGTACAGCGGCCTGCTGGTGCTCCTTATTTCCCTGCCTTTTGGCATAGGCATCCGGGTCACACCAGCGTTCTTCCTCATAATGTTTTTAAACGGCATGGCCTTCGGCGCGCTGGGCGTGCTCGCGGCGGTGCTCGCCAATACCCACTCGGATGTGGGCCGGTTCTCGACTTTTGTCATCACGCCCATGACATTCCTCTGCAACACATTGTTCCCGCTTGATAAAATACCCGGCGTGATCCAGACTGCCATACGGTTTCTGCCCCTCACCCACGCAAGCGGGCAGCTCCGCAGCATCTCTTATGGAGAGCCTGCATCGCTTCTTAGCATAGCCGTGCTTACGGCGTACGCGGTGCTGTTCATAGGGCTTTCCGTATACTTCATCAAAAAGCGCAAGAATTTCTAAGGGAGGCCAGATAAATGAACAACGATAAACCTGCGGCGATCCTTGTGGTGAGCTTCGGCACAACCCATCCTGTTACTTTTGAACGGTGCATCGCGGCGACGGAGCGGGCCATTGCTGCACGCTTCCCGGAACACCCTGTTTACCGGGCGTTCACGAGCGGCGTGGTCATCCGCCGCCTGAAGGAGAAGCGCGGCATTGCGGTGGATACCGTGGCGGAAGCCCTCGCCCGCATTGCGGAGGATGGCTTCACCCGCGTGGCGGTACAGCCCACGCTGATCCTCTCCGGCATCGAGTATGAAAAAATGCGGAAAACCATTGCGGGCTATCCCAACATGCGGGCCGCAACAGGCAGGCCGCTTATCGGGAAAAATGAGGATTGCGCGGAGGCTGCCGCCATCCTCATGGAAGAAAACCCCCTTGCGCCGGGTGAGGCTCTCATGCTCATGGGGCATGGCACGGAGCATGCGGCGAACGATGTTTACCGCGCCATGCAAGCGGAGTTTGACCGCGGGGGTTACAGGGCCTTTATCGGCACGGTGGAAGGCACGCCCTCCTTTGCGGAGGCTGTGGCGCGGCTTGCAGCTTCCGGCGCTTCCCGGGCCAGGCTCCTTCCCCTGATGTTCGTGGCGGGGGACCACGCGAAAAACGACATGGCCGGGGCGGGCGAAGGCAGCCTTCTCTCCCTCGTGCAGCAGGCTGGCATTGAGGCGGAGCCCATCCTCCGGGGGCTTGGGGAGAGCAAAGCCATACAAAGCCTTTATGCCACCCGGGCGGAAGCGGCCCTTCGGGAGGTTATGGCATGAAGCCGGTTATGGTGCGGGCACCCCGCGTTCTGTTCGTCGGGGTATCCAGCGGCTGCGGGAAGACCACCGTTACCTGCGCAGTGCTGCAAGCCCTTGTGAACCGGGGTCTCCGCCTCCATTCCTTCAAATGCGGGCCGGATTATATCGACCCCATGTTTCACGAGCGGGCCATCGGGGCGAAGGGATCGAACCTGGACCTATTTTTCTATGACGATAACACGGCACGCTGCCTTCTTGCAGAGAACGCTGCCGGCGCGGATGTTTCCATCCTCGAAGGGGTGATGGGGTATTATGACGGCCGCGGCGTCAAGACCATGGAGAAGAGCACATATGAGATTGCAAAGGAAACGGACACGCCGGCGGTGCTCATCGTAAACGGCAGGGGCATGTCCTTCTCCGTCACAGCGGTGATTCGGGGGTTTCTTTCCATGGTACCGGACAGCGGCATCCGCGGCGTGATCCTCAACAACGTGAGCGCCATGACCTATCCTTATCTGAAGGAAGCCATTGAGGAGCAGTTCGGCGGCGTGATAAAGCCATTGGGCTTCCTGCCGCCCATGAAGGACTGCGCTTTTGAGAGCAGGCACCTGGGCCTTGTAACGGCGGGGGAGATCGCGGATGTTCGAGAGAAGCTCCAGCGCCTCGCAGCACAGGCAGAGCAGAGCATCGACCTCGGCGGGCTTCTCGCCCTTGCCCGGGAAAGTGCCCCCATCCGGTATGCGCCCATCCCTGTGCGTAGGTTTGAAACCCCGGTGCGCATCGCTGTGGCTATGGACAAGGCATTCTGCTTTTATTACCGGGACAACCTGGAGCTCCTCCGCAAAATGGGTGCAGAGCTTTGCTTTTTCAGCCCCCTTTCCGATGGGGCGCTGCCTGCCTGCGATGGGCTTTACCTGGGCGGCGGGTACCCGGAATTACATCTCGCGCAGCTTTCCGGGAACACCTCCATGAAGGATTCCATCCGCAGCGCGCTTTCCTGCGGTATGCCCTGCATCGCCGAGTGCGGGGGATTCATGTACCTGACGGAAGGCATTGAAGGCTATCCCATGGTAGGCCTGCTCCCAGGCACATGCAAAAACCAGGGCAGGCTTACCCGCTTTGGGTATATAACCCTCACCGCTAAGGCGGACAACATGCTTTGCCAGGCGGGGGAGCGCATACGCGCCCACGAGTTCCACCATTATGATGCGGAGGATACGGGAGCCGGGTTCACGGCGGAGAAGAAGCCGGGGGCATCCTGGGATTGCGCCTTTGCAACGGAACGGCTTTATGCCGGGTACCCCCACCTGCCCTTTTATGCGAACCCGCGTTTTGCGGAAAATTTCCATGCGGCGGCTGCTGCATACAAAAGAGAAAGAGAGGGTTAAATATGGTTCATTTTGTCGGAGCGGGCAGCGGTGCCGCCGATCTCATCACCGTGCGCGGTGCGAAGCTTTTGCGTGAAGCGGATGTGATTATCTACGCAGGTTCTCTGGTCAACCCGGCGCTGCTCGATTATGCCCGGGAAGGGGCGGAAATCCACAACAGCGCTAAGATGACGCTGGAGGAAGTCATGGATGTGATCCGTGCTGCGGAGGCGGCAGGCAGGACCGTTGTGCGCCTCCACACGGGGGATTCCAGTATCTATGGCGCGGTGCGCGAGCAGTTCGACCTGCTCGACGCCGCCGGGATCGAATACGACGTATGCCCGGGGGTCAGCTCCTTCTGCGGCGCTGCGGCGGCGCTGAAAGCGGAATATACCCTGCCGGGCGTTTCCCAGACGGTTATTATCTCCCGGGCGGCAGGCAGGACGCCCGTGCCGGAGAAGGAATCCATCCGCTCCCTTGCGGCCCATAAAGCCACGATGATCCTGTTCCTCAGCATGAGCATCATCGATAAACTGCAGGCCGAACTGACCGAGGGCGGCATTTCTGCGGATACCCCTGCGGTGATCGTTTACAAGGCTACATGGCCGGATGAACGCATCTACCACTGCACCGTGGGTACCCTTGCGGCAACGGCAAAAGAGCATGACGTGAAGCGGACCGCCCTTGTGATCGTGGGCGAGTTCCTCGGGAAGGAATACGGCCGCTCCAAGCTGTACAGCCCGGATTTTTCGACGGAATACAGGAGTGCGAAAGCGTGATGCGGGCGGCGGTATTCTTTTTCAGCAGGCAAGGCGGGAAGACGGCAAGGCGCATCGCGGCCTTCCTCCGCGCGGAATACGATTGCCGTCTATTCTCTCCCGAAAAGTACGCTGGGGATGGGGTAGAGCCCATCTCGTGCGGCATCGCCGCATTTACGGGAACCCTCATGGGAGAAATGGCTGCCCTTGTTTACGTGGGCGCGTGCGGCGTCGCTGTCCGGGCCATCGCGCCGCACATTAAAAGCAAGGCCACAGACCCTGCGGTGATTTGTGTGGATGAACTGGGGAAGTTTGCTGTGGCGCTGCTCTCAGGCCATATAGGCGGAGGCAACAGGCTCACCGATGCCATAGCTTCAGGCATAGGCGCCATAAGTGTAATTACTACTGCAACGGATGTGAACGGCCGATTTTCCGTTGATACCTGGGCCACCGAGCAGGGTTATGTTATAGGGAGCCTTGATATTGCAAAGGCAGTCTCTGCAGCTATCCTTGAAAAGGATCTGCCCATTTATGCGGATGTGCCCATAAAAGGCTCTCTGCCTTCAGGGCTTTATACGGGCGATGAAGGTGAGCTTGGTATTGCAGTATCAGTACAAACTTTAAGCCCCTTTGATAAAACCCTTGCTCTGATACCCAAGGTGCTTACGCTTGGCATTGGATGCAGGCGGGGAGTGCCAATGGAAAATATAGAAACTGTAGTATTGGATGTGCTTGCCAGGCACGAGCTTGACATTAGGGCAGTAAAGGACGTTGCTTCCATAGACCTTAAAGCGGATGAGGAAGGGCTTCTTGATTTTTGCAGAAAATATGGACTGAATGCAAGATTCTACTCCGCAGAGGAGCTTTTGAAGGTGCGGGGTATATTCAGTGCATCGCCCCTCGTGCAGAGGGTAACGGGCGTTGAGAATGTATGTGAACGCAGCGCTGCTATGGGCAGTGGAAAAATAATAGTGCATAAGACTGCTATAAACGGTGTGACCGTGGCGGTGGCGGAAGCGGAATGGGAGGTAAACTTTGGATAACATCCTTTATGTGGTGGGAATAGGCCCCGGCGCTTTTGATGAAATGACCCTTCGCGCAGCTAAAACCATTGAGAGCTGCGAACTCATAGTAGGATACGGCGTTTATGTGGATCTTATCCGCCCCCATTATCCCGATAAAGAGTATTATGTGACCCCCATGCGGGGCGAGGTTGCCCGATGCCGCTATGCGCTGGAGCAGGCGAAGGCAGGCAAGCACACCGCCATAGTCTGCAGCGGTGACTCGGGAGTTTACGGCATGGCGGGATTGGTATATGAGCTTCGCGGTGAGTGCGAAGACCCCAGAGTTGAAGTGGTGAGCGGCCTCACCGCAGCCTGTTCGGGAGCGGCGCTTCTTGGTGCTCCCCTCACCCATGATTTTGCTCTCATAAGCCTGAGCGACCTTCTTACTCCGTGGGAAAAGATAGAAAAGCGCCTTGAATGTGCGGCGGAGTCCGGCCTTTCCATAGTGCTTTATAATCCTTCCAGCACAAAAAGGCGCGACTATCTTCGCCGCGCCTGCGATATAGTGCTCAAATATGCAGAGAGGGAACGCATCTGCGGCATGGCCAGCAATATCGCCCGTGAAGGTGAGACGGTGAAGGTAATGACTCTTGGCGAACTCAGGGATTACCAGGCTGATATGTTCACTACCGTGTTTATAGGAAATCCAGACACCAAAAGAATAGCGGGTAAAATGGTGACGCCCAGGGGGTATAAGGATGTTTGATATATGCCTTTTTGCAGGTACGACAGAAGGGCGGCAGCTCACGGCATTTCTTCAGAAAACAGGGCTGCGCGCTTATGTGTGCGTCGCCACGGAATATGGGGAGATGCTCATTCCGCAAGGGGAAACCATTACGGTGCATACGGGCAGGCTGGACAGAGCGGGAATGAAAGCGCTTTTCGCCCGGGAAAGGTTTTCCCTTGTGGTGGATGCGACCCACCCATATGCCACGGCTGTGACGGAGAATATCGCCGCTGCAGCGGCGGAAAGCGGTATGGAATATGTTCGCCTTCTGCGTGCGGGGAATAACGCCGTGCAGGATGCGGTATATGTGGCATCCATCGCCGAGGCGGCACAATACCTGAAGGATACGGCTGGAAACATTCTCGTAACCACGGGCAGCAAGGAACTTCTTCCTTACACTGCTATCCCATGTTATGAAGAGCGGCTCTATGTAAGGGTATTGCCCATGGAAAGCTCTCTTGCGGCCTGCAAGGCGGCGGGTATCCCGCCTGCTCACATCATCGCCATGCAGGGGCCGTTTACCGAGGAGATGAACCGCGTTCTTATCCGCATGATGGGGGTGAAATACCTCGTTACCAAGGATTCCGGCGCAAGTGGCGGGTTCCCGGAAAAGCTCACCGCTGCGGAAAAAGAAGGGGCTACCCCCATCGTGATCGGCCGCCCGGAGGAACGGGAGGGCGTCACTTTTGGGGCGCTCATACGATTGCTTTCTAAACGGTATGGGCTGAAAGTTCCAACGCGCATCAGCGTCATAGGCATTGGCATGGGGAACCATGCGCTTTTGACCGGCGAAGCCCGGGATGCTCTTGAAAGGGCGGAATGCGTCATTGGAGCGAAGCGGATGGTGGAAGCCGTGGTGAACGGCAGGCCGGCCCTCGTCACCATGGATAATGAGAAGATTGCGGACTTCATTCATGCCCACCCGGAATACAGGGAGATCGCGGTCGTGATGTCTGGCGACACAGGGTTTTACAGCGGCGCAAAAAAGCTGCTGCCGCTGCTTAAGGAACATAAGTTGCGCGTATACCCGGGGATCAGCTCCCTCCAATATCTTTCTGCCCGGCTCGGAACCGCCTGGGATGACGCTTACGTTATTTCGCTCCACGGCAGGGCAGGCGGCGCCGCTGCGGCGGTGGCGGAGCACCGCAAGGTATTCGCCCTTGTAGGCGGGGAAGGCGGCGCTGCGCGCGTGTGCGAAGAGCTTTGCGCAGTTGGCCTTGGGCATGTTTCCATCGCAGTGGGGGAACGCCTGTCCTACCCCGATGAAAGGGTAACGGAAGGCACGGCGGAAGAGCTGCGCGCGAAAAGCTTTGATCCATTAAGCGTTCTGCTCATCCGAAACAGGAACGCGCGCCTGCCGCGCCATGCCGCCTGCCTCCCGGATGAAGCGTTCCTCCGAAGTACCGATATGGGGGCAAACGTGCCGATGACAAAGGCGGAAGTGCGGGCAGTATCCATTGCAAAGCTCATGCTGGAGGCGGATTCCGTGGTATATGACATCGGGGCGGGAACGGGTTCCGTAGCGGTGGAAATGGCGGGCGTCTGCACGCGCGGGCATGTATATGCCATCGAATGCAAGCCGGAGGCTGCAGCCCTTGCGGATAAAAACAGAAAGCACTTCGGCCTTTACAACCTGACCGTTGTGGAGGGGATGGCTCCTGCGGCATGTGCGCCGCTGCCGCCGCCCACCCATGCGTTCATCGGCGGCACATCGGGAAACATGCGCGAGGTAATCGCTATGCTTCTGCAAAAGAACCCTGCCGTCCGCATTGTGATCAACCTTATCGCCCTTGAATCCATCGCAGAGGCCATGCACTGCATGGAAGCGTTTGGGTTTGCCTGTGCGGAAGTGGTGCAGATCAGCGTGGCCAGAGCGAAAAAGCTTGGCCGGTACCACCTGATGAACGGGCAGAACCCCATTATGATCATCACTTTGCAGTACCCTGCGCCCGGCGCGGCTGAAACAAGAGAGGAGGAAACAGGACTATGAAAACGGAATTGGAATGGGTCGCACCCATGGACATTGAGCGTCGCAGCTTTGAGATCATCACGACGGAGTTGCCCCACCTCATAGATGAAGCCTTGGCGCCAATCATCAAACGGGTGATCCACACCACGGCGGATTTTGAATATGTGGACACCCTCTGCTTTTCGGAAGGTGCAGTGGAGCGAGCCCTCGCTGCCATCCAAGGCGGCGCTTCCATCGTTACGGATACCACCATGGCCCAGGCTGGCATCAACAAGCGGATGCTCGCAAAGCATGGGGGCAGCGTGCGCTGCTTCATTGGGGATGAGGACGTTGCCGAGGCAGCAAAGAAAAATGGGACAACACGTTCCACTGAGGCTATAAAAAAGGCAGCGGCAGTGGATGGCCCCGTGATCTTCGCCATCGGCAACGCACCGACGGCGCTGGTGCAGCTTTATGAAATGATCCGGGAAGGGACTGTGGCCCCGGCCCTTGTGGTCGGCGTACCGGTAGGCTTCGTGAATGTGGTGCAGTCAAAGGAGCTTATCATGCAGGCGGGCGTTCCCTATATTGTGGCCCGGGGCAGGAAGGGCGGCAGCAACGTAGCTGCCGCCATCCTGAATGCGCTTATTTATATGCTTGGGCGGGAATAAGATGCTGGAACTCTATATCGAACAGGGGAATAAACGCATGCGGTGCGGCTATACCACTGGCTCCTGCGCCGCTGCTGCGGCAAAGGCTGCAGCGGAGCTGCTCCTCTCCGGGAAAGCGCCCGCCGCCGTATCCATCGATACCCCGAAGGGCGTACCCCTCACCCTGGATGTACTGAGCCCCACCCTTCAGGAAGGAAGGGCTGTCTGCGCCATACAGAAAGACAGCGGGGATGACCCGGATGTTACCAACGGGCTCCATATTTATGCTACAATAGAAAAGATCCCTGCCGGCATTGAGATCGACGGGGGAGAAGGCGTGGGCCGCGTGACCCAGCCCGGCCTGAACCAACCCGTAGGCGCAGCTGCGATCAATTCCACCCCCAGGGCTATGATCCGCACCGCATGCTGCGAAGTTGCAAAACGGCATGGATACAAAGGCGGTTTTTCCGTTGTTATCTCTATCCCCGGAGGCCGGACGCTCGCAAAGCGCACCTTCAACCCGCGCCTTGGGATCGAGGGCGGTATATCCGTCATTGGAACGACGGGGATCGTGGAGCCCATGAGCGACGCGGCGCTCATAAAGACCATTCAACTGGAACTGAGCATGCGGGCTGCTGCCGGCAAGAGGGCGGCGCTTCTTGCCCCGGGCAACTACGGGGAGGACTTTTCCCGCACGGTGCTTGGGCTCGACACAGCGCAGCAGGTGGTGTGCAGCAACTTCATTGGCGAGGCGCTGGATGCCGCCGTGCGCAGCGGGTTTCGGAAAATATTGCTCGTGGGCCATATCGGCAAGCTGGTCAAGCTTGGCATCGGCATGCTGAATACACATTCCGCCTGTGGGGATGGCAGGATGGAAACCCTTTCCGCCTGCGCCGTCGCAGCGGGTGCGGATGTGGATACCCTCCGTGCGGTGCTCGCCTGTGTGACAACGGATGCGGCGCTCCTCATCCTTTCCCGCGCCGGCATGCTGGGGGAGACCATGGCGGCGCTCGGTAGCCGCATCGATGCGACCCTCCGCCGCCATGTTCCGGAAGGTGTGGAAGTGGGCTTCGTGTGCTTTACCAATGCGCCGGAACTCCGGGGCGTGCTCATGGAAAGCGCCAATGCGGGCGAACTGATGGAGCTTTGGAAAACATGAAGGAATGGCTTTTGTTTGCAACGGGAGCCCTGGCAGCGGGCTTCCTGATCGACCTCATACTGGGCGACCCACACGGCTGGCCGCACCTGATCCGCTTGTTCGGCTGGCTCATAAAGGCCCTTGAACGGGTGTTTTATCCCATGAAAAACAAGCGGTTGGGCGGTGCGCTTCTTGTGCTGTGCGTACTTTTGCTCTCTGCGGGGATACCTGCCCTGGCGCTGTTTTTAGCCTGGCGCATATCCCCATGGGCGTACTTTGCTCTGGAGAGCCTTCTGTGCTGGCAGCTTCTTGCAACGCGGAGCCTCCGGGATGAGAGCCGCGCTGTATATGATGCTTTAGCGGCTGGTTGCCTCCCGGAAGCGCGGCATGCGGTATCCATGATCGTGGGGCGGGATACGGCGGCGCTGGATGGAGCAGGCGTAGCCCGGGCTGCTGTGGAGACTGTTGCGGAAAACACTGCGGACGGCATTGCCGCGCCCCTCTTGTATACCATGCTGGGCGGCGCGGCGCTGGGCTGTTTTTACAAGGCGGCAAACACCATGGATTCCATGGTGGGCTACAGAAACGAACGGTACCTGGAATTTGGCTGTGTTGCCGCCAGGCTGGATGATGCGCTCAATTTCCTCCCGGCACGCCTTTGCGCAGCCATAATGATCTTCGGGGCATGGCTTTTGCGCATGGATGGGAAGAATGCCCTCCGCATTTACCGGCGGGACAGGCGCAACCACGCAAGCCCAAACTCTGCCAACACGGAGGCTGCCATGGCGGGGGCGCTCCGCATACGCCTTGCAGGGGACGCTTATTATTTTGGGAAGTTGCTGAAAAAACCGTATATTGGGGATGACCAGCGGCCGATCGAGGCAAAGGATATTCTCCGCGCCCACAGGCTGATGTACATAACAGCGCTTATTTTGTTTGTGTTAGCACTTATGCTGCGGGGGATTGCATATGCTGCGGTATGACCATGGGGGAGACATATACGGAAACGGGGAGATTAAGTTGGATTTCTCCGTAAATACCAACCCGCTCGGCATGCCGGAGGGGGTAAAGCGGGCGGTCATATCCCATGCAGAGGATTATGCGCGCTATCCCGACCCGCGTTGCCGCGCGCTCACGGCAGCCATTGCAGCCCACCATGGCCTTTCACCGGAAATGGTACTTTGCGGCAACGGGGCGGCGGATCTTATTTTTCGCATCTGTGCCTGCCTCCGCCCGGAAAGGATACTCCTCCCCGCGCCGGCTTTCTCCGAATACGAGCGGGCGGCAACAACCTTCGGCGGCACGGTGTGGGAATATCCTTTTCCGGAAGAATACGGGTTCGCGTTCCCCGAAGGGTTTGCCGAAGCGATCACGCTGGGGCCGGGCGGTGGCTTACCGGGGGCAAATGGGTTTGACCTTGTGTTCCTTTGCACGCCCAACAACCCAACGGGGCGGCTCATCCCGCGCCCGGAGATATTGCGGGCTGCGGAGGCCTGCAGGGAAAGCGGCGCCGTGCTGGTGCTGGATGAGTGCTTTATCGATTTCACGGAGGGTGATTCCATGGTGCCGGAGCTTCAAAAACACCCGAACCTCCTGATCCTCCGGGCGTTTACGAAAACATATGCCATGGCGGGGCTCCGGCTCGGGTATCTCCTTTCCGCAAATGCGGAACTGCTGGCCCACATCGGCGGCTGCGGCGCGGCGTGGAGCGTTTCCGGCCCGGCCCAGGCAGCGGGGCTTGCCGCCCTTCAGGAAACGGGCTGGATGGAGCGGACGCGGCGGCTTGTCAAGGCCGAGCGGGCGTTCCTTATGGGAGCTCTGGCGGAACAGGGAGTATATGCATACCCGAGCGATGCAAACTTCCTGCTGCTTAGGTGCGAAAAGCCCCTTTGGGAGCCCCTCTTCAGGCGGGGCATTCTCGTGCGGGACTGCGCGAACTTCACCGGGCTGGATGCGCGGTTCATCCGCATCGGAATCAAAATACACAGGGATAATCAGGTGCTCATAAGCGCTGTTTCGGAGGTACTCAATGGCTAAAGCGATCATGGTGCAGGGGACGATGTCTAACGCGGGAAAAAGTATTCTCGCCGCAGGGCTCTGCCGGGTGTTCCGGCAGGATGGCTACCGGGTGGCCCCTTTCAAAAGTCAGAACATGGCCCTTAACTCCTTCATCACGCGGGAAGGGCTGGAGATGGGCCGCGCCCAAGTGGTGCAGGCGGAGGCGGCCGGGGTGGAGCCGGATGTGCGCATGAACCCGATTCTGCTGAAGCCCGTCACAAACGTGGGTTCCCAGGTGATCGTAAACGGGGAGGTGCGCGGCAACATGCGCGCGGCGGAATACTATGCCATGAAGCAGGCTCTTGTGCCGGACGTTATGGCAGCCTATAATTCCCTGGCAAAGGAGAATGACATCATCGTCCTCGAAGGGGCGGGAAGCCCGGCGGAAATCAATCTTGCAGAAAACGACATCGTGAATATGGGCATGGCGAAAATGGCGAAAGCGCCTGTGCTCCTCGTGGGGGACATTGACCGGGGCGGCGTGTTTGCCCAGCTTTATGGCACTATCGCCCTATTGAAAAAAGAAGAGCAAGCCATGGTGCAGGCTGTGGTCATCAACAAGTTCCGCGGCGATGTGGAACTGCTCCGCTCTGGCCTTGCCATGCTTGAAGATCTGACGGGAAAGCCCGTGGCGGGGGTGCTCCCCATGCTCGATGTGGATATTGAGGATGAGGACAGCCTTGCGGAGCGGCTTGGCAGGAGGAAGCGGGACGCCCTTCTTGACATCGCGGTGATCCGCCTGCCCCGCATTTCCAATTTCACGGATTTCGCAGCCCTTGAGGCTACGCCGGGGGTGGGCGTGCGCTATGTGCGGGATTACAAATCCCTCGGCACACCGGATATGGTGATACTGCCCGGCACAAAAAGCACCATTTCCGACCTCCGCTGGCTGCGGGAGAGCGGCCTTGAGGCGGCAATCAAAAAGCTGGCGGCTAAGGGAACGGCCGTTATGGGTATCTGCGGCGGCTACCAGATGCTCGGCATGCGTATCAGCGACCCTGAAGGTACGGAAGGCGGCGGCGAGGTGGGCGGCATGGGCCTCCTGCCGGTGGAAACGGAGTTTGTGCGTGAAAAACACAGAACCCGCGTCTTGGCTACGGTGCGAAACGCAGGCGGCGTCCTTGCGCCCCTTTCCGGCGCAGGGATCGAGGGCTACGAGATCCATATGGGCCGCACGGCCCTGCTGGAAGGGGCGGAGCCTCTCCTCCGGCTCTCAAACGGCATGGCGGACGGTTGCCAGGCAGGGAATGTTTACGGCAGCTATCTCCACGGCTTTTTCGATACGGAGGCATGCCGGGAAGCAATGCTCGGCGCGCTTGCGGCACAAAAAGGCGTTTCGCTCCAGGGCGATGTATTCGACCTCAAAGCATATAAAGAGCGGCAGTATGACCTCCTTGCAAAGGGCGTGCGGGAAAACCTTGACATGGCGCTCATTTACCGCATTTTAGAGGCGGGGGCAGGCAGGTAAAACACAGAGAACATATCCTGCATTTAAAACGAATGCTGGATTGGGCCGGACTTTGGGAACACCCAGGGGAGCGCAATATGAAAAACGATTCTAAAAACAGGCAGAAGAGGGAATGTGAGGAAGCCTGCGAACGGGAATTTATTGCCCTTCGCGCAACGGACTCCGATGAAGCGCTGCTGCTGTATGTGCGCAGCGTCGCAGAACAATTGGGGCGCTTGCCGGGCAAAAAGGATATCCCGGGGGCATCGCTTTTAAAATGCAGATTCGGGCCCTGGCCGAGGATGCTCGAAAAAGCAGGGCTGAAGCCGCCCAAGGCAAAAGACAAAAAATAAATTCGGAAAGGAAATTCTTAAGCTATGGAAAAACGGAAGTCGCTTAGTTTAAAACCGGAGGAATGCAGGTTCTCTTTTTTTCAGCATAAGGAATGCGAGTTTTTCCCGTGCCATGATACGGGCGCTCCGGAAAACTTCAACTGCCTGTTCTGTTACTGCCCGCTGTATGCCTTTGGCGGCAAATGCGGCGGGAATTTCAGGTATACGGAGAAAGGCATTAAGGATTGCAGCAAATGCGTGATTCCACATAGCAGAGGAAGTTATTCTTATATAAAAACTAGATTTAAAGAATTGGCTGAGCTGGCATTGTATAATAAAGTTTAGGTTACGTTTGTAACACTGTAGTCATTGGGAAAAAGATTGGGGCTTGAACTTATCTGGAGCTGGAACATGATATGTACAAGAAGCAGGATGGTTCCGGGGGATATGACTTCAAGGGTGGTTTCGACACCATCGTTGAATACGAGATGCTTCTACTAGTTTACAAGGCCTTATACCTTTTTAGGGTACGGCAGGTTATGTAAAGCATGAAGGATCACGTCCCATGAATATCACATGGAGGTTGGACCGGCCGATACCGACGAGGTTCTTGAAGAGAATGAATAAATTGGTGGTGGGATAAGCTAGACAGGAGGACCAATATACAAAGTTGGATAACCAATTGGCTGCGGAGTAGCAGATAGTTATCCCCCAAGAAAAGGGATATAACATAGTTCGTTAGCTCGGGGTTCAGATCAGAGGCGCAGGGACGCGCCCTGATGAACGACCCGTACAAGATACGGCTGGCGGCGCAAAAGCTGCCGGCTTGTTTTGGCTCTTTAGAGACAAACACCCCCCCGGCTAAGCCGGGGGAATAAAAGACTTATAGAAAAAAAGACCTCCGATGTTAGAATAAAGCAGGTTCGCCAACCGCAGGAAACTAACAAGGAGGTCAAGTCAATGAATGACATAAACAGCTTATCGCACTCAAAGTGGAGATGCAAGTATCATATCGTGTTTGCGCCGAAGTATCGACGGCAGGCCATATACGGAGATATCCGCAAGGATATTGGAGTAATTTTACGGAGACTGTGTGAACACAAAAAGGTAGAGATCATAGAAGCAGAGTTGTGCCTGGATCACGTGCATATGCTGATCAGTATCCCACCCAGCTTGAGTGTATCACAATTCGTCGGATACCTGAAAGGAAAGAGCAGTCTGATGATATTTGACAGACATGCAAACCTAAAATACAAATATGGAAACCGACATTTCTGGTGTAGAGGCTATTATGTGGACACAGTGGGAAAGAATGAGAAAAAGATAGCTGAATACATCCGGGAACAGCTTAACGAAGATATGATGGAAGATCAAATTAGTATGAAAGAATTCATAGACCCGTTTACTGGTTGTGAGAATGTCAAGGCATAAAAACAGGCCGCTTTAGCGGCGGCCTGTAAAGTGATGTGCGATTGGCGAACTGTTTCATGCATCTTAAGATGCCGCAGGTAATATGCCCTTATAGGGCTTTTCAAACCACCAGTTTAACTGGTGGTTTTGATTACTCGTTGCTTTTTGAGTTCTGAAGCCTGCTGTGCCGCATATACACCCATACCGATGATGCTGTTTGTGAAGATTTCAAATGGTAGTCCAGTAACCATGGCGTCTGTGGCTGTTTCGGCCATGGTAAGAGAATTGTAGCGCATGTCCTCAGCTTCAGAGATATCGTGAGACAGGTGATCGTGATAAGCGCTCAGCGTTGCATCAAAGCAGGATTTAGATATAAAATCACTGACCGTTTTATTGTAAACACCATATTGGGATAACTCAATTAGAATCTCCTGAACATCAGCACAAACGCATTCCCAAACGGTATCACAAATTTTTACCGGGTCGCATCCCTTTTTTTCCAGCATATTCAATTTGGAAATAGCGGCATTACTTTTTTCTTTATATTTGTGGATCGTATCGATATACTTAACGAGATCTGTATGAACAGTTATACTTGATCCAAATAGAATAAAATTCCTGATTCCCATGCAAATCTAACCCCTAACTCCATAGCTGTCACGCTATGAATAAAGTATAACTATATTATCTCAGTAGTAAGGATATAACGCAAGCAACGAAAAGAAATGTCCTTAAATGAGACGTTTTGTCTACAGGACTATTCGATGATAGTCCAGTAGACTGCTTTCCAGCCCGACGCGTATCTTAGAAAGCAGGATTGCCTTGAAAATGTGAGCATGCATTCATCTACTGGATCACCGAAGGAGTAAGGTCAGTAAGCCCGCCCATAGGAATGTACCTGCCAGTTGCCGCTGCCAAGCCCCCACAGTTCCCGGACGATAACGCATCCCTTGGACGAGCTTGCCTCGATCACCCGGTTGTTCCCGATGTAGACGCCTACATGATGGATTTCATTCCACCTCCCGCAGTCACAGGTGGTCTTTGACCAAAAGACGAGGTCGCCGGGAGCCAGTTCGGATCGGCCAATATTGAGGCCGTTATTCGCACAGTATTGCGCCTGGGCCACGGATGTGCCGGGGATGGAGATTCCCGCCTGCCGGTATGCCCACTGCACCAAAGAGGAGCAGTCCACATAATTACCTTCCCCTCGATAGTCCTGAGAATAGGGATGTCCGAGGCGGGTCAGAGCTGCGGTGACGATCTCCGTGCCTTTTTCACCAACGGGCAGGCCGGAGACGATGTCCGTAATGCTTCCTTCAAATCCGCCCAACAGATCCACGCCAATCAGTTCCGCATACATGGGGAGCATACGGGGTTCCATCATGGCAGCAAGGGCTTCCCATTGATCCTCCGTAAAGCTGTAATACTCAGCCCCGGCAAGGTGATCCATGCTGTTTACGGTTATGGTGATCACCAGCTTCCGGTAGGGTTCCGCTTCTTCTTCATCCTCATCTCCCACCTGGGCGCCTGCGCCCTCGGTTTCAATGACTTCTGTATCGTATTCCACGGTGTTCATGGCGAGGAAGGTTTCACGAAGCTTTTCGATCTTCTCCGGAGTCACTTCCAGCACGTCCATGGGGTTTTCCTCGTCCATGGTCACCCGCACCGCATACACGGCGATCACATCGTTCCAGTTGATAAGATAGTCCGAGTCACCGTCCATATCACCGGCATACCGCACAACGATTTCATCATAGTCCCCGGTGGAGAGCCGGGCGATCTCCGCATCTATGCCTGCCCGGAATTCCGTATCGATTTCCAAAATGGCCGCTGTCATGGGATTACTGTCCTCCGTTTCGTTGGAGGCGAACACGCCGAAGCAGGCGCACAGAATAACAGCCACCAGCGCCACAGCAAGGATGATCACAACGGCCACCCAACCGCCAGCGGCTATGGCCGCAATCAGCCCCTTCACAGCGGCGATCAATGCCTTGATCAATGCGGCGGCAGCTTTTGCTGCGGCCTTGGCCGCCACCACCGCAGCTTTGGCGGCGGCCTGGGCAGCGCGGGCCGCAGCCTGGGCCATCCTGACAGCAGTCTGTGCTGCCCGTTGGGTAGCCTTTGCCGTCACATGGGCTGCCCGTTCCGCCACCTTCACGCTCTTGCTTGCGGTTTTCACGGCAACGCGGGATGTTTTGACCGCGCCCTTTTGCGCAGTTTTTATTGCTCCCTTGCGCATCGTTTTTACGGCGCCTTTCTCTGCTGTTTTGATAGAGCGTTTTCCAGCCTGCCGCACCGACTTGGACGCGGTTTGTTCCACACGTCTTGCGGCACGAGTAGGCCGGGTGGTATAGTTGGATGGCCTTGGGACGTCCGGGGATTTTGCCGGGGCGTCAGGCGCTTTTCCCTTTACAGGGAAAGCGGATTGATTGGTTTGAATATGCCCTTTGTGTATTTCCTTGGGAGTGGACGCTTCCCCCTGGCTGTGGATATAGCTGTCCTTGGTCTTGATCCGCTCGGCGCCCTCCGGCCTCTGCCGGGGCAATCTGTCTGGGGCCGGATCGGGGTTTGCGTCCATAGGCCGATCCTGTGTTCCTGTATGGGCGTCGGTGCGGGGTTCGGTATATGAGCGGCCTGATTCCTGCGGCGCAGGCTTGCCGCTGCTCGGTTCCTGAACGTCCGGCTTGTCCTCCCGCTGACACACCCGCTCTACGCGCTCCTTGATCTGCTCCATAGCCTTGTCCTTTATGGAGCTGCCTACCTCCCGGATTCCGTCCGCTGTACGGTCTGCAATATATTGTGCGCTATTCTCAATGGTATCTCCGCCGTAGCTCTCGGGGGAAACATCCCGGCCTGCGGCTTCCCTCATTTGCATCTTTACACGCTGAGTCGTGGTTTCGGTACCCTTCCAGGCCAGGTCTTTTGTCTTGGGCTTGGGCAATGTATCACCTCATTTCAACGAAAACAAGGCCCCCGGAAGGACCTTGCTTTTAATTGGATATTGAGTTAAGAGCGCTGCGTTCGTTCTATTCAAGATCAGTCTTGCAAATATAACAACAGCCTATGCCTCTGGGGGCATAGGCTGTTCCCTTTAACCATTGTTGTTGCGTAAATCATCCACCAATAAGCGGATATGCTCTGCTTGCTGTGGTGTAAGGCCAGTTATATCCAACATAAGCGTTCCGTTGGTTTCTTTCGCATCCCGGCCTAACAGGTAATCTGTACTGACATCAAAATAATCGGCAATCTTTTCAAGCATCTCTACTGAGGGCATGATGTTGTCGTTCTCCCAATTACTGATGGATTGTTTCTTGACGCCCAGCTTTTCCGCAAGCTGCACCTGATTCAACTCACGAGATTGCCGTAAATGCTTGACACGGTCCGCAAACATGGCAGATTTACACCGCCTTTCTTGTCATAGATTATGTGTCAAACATCGCAAATTATAAAAATATCGGTATTGTAATATTTGACCATCGTGAATATACTATGATTAGGGGAGTTGGTATAGATAAGGAACATTATTGTGCATTTACCGGCCATCGCCTGAAAAAACTGCCGTGGCGATATGATGAAGCATATGAAAGGGGTCTGCTGATCTGAAACATGAAAAAATTTTTGAGGAGATGTATGTCTGCATTATCTTTGAATCGCCGTGAAATATTCGCTACTATTGGATGGTCTGTGTTTCTATTCTTTGTGTTTGCTCTTGGCTTTGTGGTATGCTGCATTGTTATGGCAAAGGATTGGATTGTTTTACAGGATGTTGTAAACGAGCCGGAACCCGAACACTGCGCCTTATGTGGCTCCGGCAATGGGATTTGGTATCATGCGCCATGCGTTGTTGACCTTGCCAGAGGCACTGTCGTTGAATTGCAAGTATATGATGGCTCTCCCACAAAGGTGGGAGAAATTGCTCCCCATCAATCCTCAAATATCCTTATAATTAACCCTAATGCTGGGTTCAGCGTAATGCGAATAGCGGATGAGCAAACCTCCAAGGCTACAGTGCCGAAAGAAAAGTGGATTATGACCGCTTCGCTCTTTTGTTACGATTGCAGAAGAGTATTGATGAACACGGCAATACAAGACCATGTCTTGGTGGATATGCATGATTTGGAGAACATCCAGGCATATCCAATCGAAGACGGGGCGGTATATGAAATTCGGGACTACACCGTTACTATGGAATATAACCGCCAGCAAAAAGGATTTGATATTGAGGTAACCGGCCATCTGTTTGATGAATAGGCGCTGCAATCCGGCCCCCTTTTAAGGGGCCGGAACCATTTCTGCAGCTTTACTGCCACGCCTCCACCTCGGCAGGGCGAGTTGTCATAAGGCGGTAGAGGGAGTCGTGGGGATAATTGTCCATGAAAGGCACGATGGCGGCCCCGCATTTCAGGAGCCCCCGACCAAAATCCACATTGGTGATGTAGGAGAGCTGGTTATCCGAGATGTTCAGGAGCTTGGCCAGTTCCAGCCGGTCCGTCCCCGCCTGGTTCAACATGAGGAGGAATTCACTGTTGGCCAGCATGGTGCGGGCTGTGTGGCTCTGGAGCAGATCGGATACGTTCTGGGTGATGCCCATGCAGCTGGCGTTGTACTTTCGCACCCGCTTCCAGAGGGTGAACAGGAAGTTTGCGCTGTACTCATGCTGGAACAGGAGGTAGATCTCGTCTGCGTACACCCAAGTCCTTCGGCCCTGAGAGCGATTGCGGATGATCCGGTTGAAGATAGAGTCCAGCACCACCAGCATCCCCACGGGCAGGAGCTGCTTGCCAAGGTCGCGGATATCGTAACAGAGGATGCGACTGTTGGTATCCACATTGGTGGGCTTGGCAAAGGTATTGAGGGAACCCTCCGTAAAAAGCTCGATTGCTAATGCCATACCCCCGGCCTCCGGCTCCGGCTGGCGCAGGAGCTCCGCGTGGAAGTCCTGGAGGGTAGGCACTGCGCCTTTATAGCCACCGCGGATATAGTCCGAATATACCTTTGCGGTACAGCGGTCAACCAGGGATTTTTCCTTTGCGGAGAGCTTGCCGGAGCCCACCAGCTGTTCACAGAGGGAGAGGAGGAATTCAGACTTGAGGACAACGGGGTTTTCCCCGTCCCCATATCCCGCCTCCATGTCCATGGCGTTGATGTGGTTGGGGCTGGTGGCGGAGATATGGATCACCTCGCCGCCCAGACCGTTCACCAGGGAGTGATACTCGCGCTCCGGGTCGATGACGATGATATCATCATTGGTGGACAGGGCAATATTGGCGATTTCCCTTTTCGCCGTAAAACTCTTGCCGGAACCCGATACCCCAAGGATGAACCCGTTGCCGTTCAGGAGGCTCATCCTGTCGGCAAGGATCAGGTTCTTGGAGATAGCGTTCTGACCATAGTAGACGCCCCTGGGGTCCTGTATCTCCTGCGCCTTAAAGGGCATGAGGACAGCCAAGGCCTCTGTGGTTAGGGTGCGGAGTGCGTCGATCTTGCGCAGGCCCAGGGGCAGCGCCGTATCCAAACCTTCCCGCTGCTGCCAGTTGAGGACGCCTATCTGACACAGGTGCTTTCGGGCGATGGATTGGAGGGTTTCGGTATCGCTGTCCAGTTCCTCCTTCGTGTCCGCCAGATGCACCAGCGTCACCACGGCGAACATGAGCCGCTGGTCGCGGGTGGTGAGATCGTCCAGCATTTCACGGGTTTCTTTGCGCTGCTGCTCCAGATCGTAGGGAACCACGGCGGTGTAATTGTTGTTCTGATTCTGTCGCCGCTGCCAATTGGTCACGTTCGTTTCTACCCCTAAGAGCTTGTTCTGCATCTCCCGGACGGCCTCATCCGTGGGGACGGGGATCACATCGATGGAGAGCATGAGGTTGCGGTTGAGCTCGGTGAGCTCGGAGATCATGGAGTCCTTGATATAGCTGGCGTACTCCTTGAGGAACAGCACCCGGCCATATTTATTGCCCATAATGAAGTGATCCTTTTTGTACTCCATGCTGTCGGGGCCGATGGTATCGAGGAAGGAATGCCCCTTACGCATGGCGTTCCTTGCCTCGTAGCGAAACAGGGTTTCCTCCCCGGTGCGGTAGAAGTCGTGGAGGCAGCGGAGCCGATCCACGGCGTCCAGTTCCTCCGGGCGGGAAGCCAGGTGGGAAAGCCGGGTGAAGATATCCCCGGTGATCCGGGCGAAGAAGGTGCGTGCTTCCTCTATGTTCTTCTTGTGCACCGAGACCGTGATGTACCGCTCCTGTACGATACTGGAGGAACCGGTGACCTTCCCAACCAGCATATCGTTGTAGTCCTGCCGGTACCCGTCCAGTTCATCTCCACGCAGCGGGATCAAGATGGAGCCCTCAAAGTCCTGGCGGTTGATCCGCTTGTTGTTGATGGTGATCTTGGTGGTGGCGCTGGTGTCCAAGGCATTGAGCAGCTCCGAGTAGTCCAGAAACATCTCGGTTTTGTCGCTCTTGCTGGCAATGGCGTAGTTGATATCCGAGAACCGAATGCATTTGCTGAATTTGTTCCCTACCTGAAAAATCCCATCCTTCCAGATGCGGCGGATGGGAATGCACTCCTGCACAGAGCGGGGAACCTTGTATTTCTCCTTGTCCATCTTCAAGGTGTTGTTGAGGGATTTAATCACAGGCCAGCACCTCCTTCACGCTGGAATGTTCCAATACTTTTGCGTAGAGATTCTCCGCCTTGAACACCAGGCGCTTGGGCATGAGGTACTCGGAACGGATCACGGCAAGGGCCAGTTTCTCGGCGGTCATGCCGTTGTATTTTACAAACCCGCACAGGGCGAAGGGCAGGGCTGCCAGGATGCAGATCCAGCCGATCTCGGCCTCGCCCACGATGCTGCGGAGGATAAAATACAGGCCAACGGACACGCCGATGGCCAGTATGGAGAATATAAACTGGCGCATGGACAGGCCGAAAAACACGGCCTCCTGATAGTCCCGCACTTCCTTGGGGATGCGTACTTCCATGGAAAAACTCCTTTCGATTTGGATTTTGAGTGTACGAAAAAAGCCCCGCCAAAGGCGGGGTTGAAAGAGGTTGTTTGTGTAATTGTCTATTGGTTTCTCAGATGCTTTCGCACCATGCGGTCAGGGTCGAGCAGTATAATGTCCAGCCCTTTGCGCTGTGCATACTCGATGGTGCTTTTTGTTCCTCCGGGGCTACCGCTAAATACGGCAATCATGTGCGCCGTTGCGTCCACCATGTACCGGTTGCGCTTCTGCATACAGCCCTTTACATAGTGGTCATATAACACGATGCTGTCATCCGCAGATTGGAGAAGGCTGTGGTACCGGGCGATATACCCTTCATTCCAGCCCTTCTCCTGCCCGATGTGGGGAATACAGGCGATGAGCCGGATGTGGGGGTACTGCGCTTTCAAATCCTGCACGATCTCCCCGCACCAGATGTCCGTTCCCCAGGCCATGCCGCAATAGAAATTCTCCACTCCGGCCTGTATCTTCGCCTCTATATCTGTTCTGAGCCTTGCCTTGAGCCGCCTGCACATATCGTGATCTTCATCCATGCCATATGGCAGCTTTTGTGGCCTGTGCCCTGTAAAGCACAGGCTTTTTTCCCGTTCCTCCATACCGCTGCACCACACTTTCCCAGGTATTGCTGCTCTCTCAGCAGTCAAAACTATTGATGTATCAATAGTAATTGCGCCTATTATACTTGCTACACTGTTGATATAGCAATACCTATAATTCAAGTATGAAAGATGTGAGACTGAGCGATACGCTTGCGAAGGAGATCGGGCTGCGCATCCGCAGCCGCCGTGAAGAGCTGCGCCTGACCAGGGAAGAGCTGGCGGAGAATGCGGAGCTGTCCTTTCAGTTTTTGGCGGACGTGGAAACGGGCCGCAGCAACATGACGACCGTGACCCTCTACAAACTTGCGAGGGCGCTTAATTTGTCCTGCGACTATATCGTGTTTGGGACGGGGACGCCCCAGGATACATCCGAGGTGAACACGCTGCTTGCATCCCTCTCCGCCAAGGACAGGAAGCTTGCGGAGGAGACCTTGCGCAACTTTGTCGCAGTAGCAAAGAAGAAATAAGGGCAGACAGTCAAAGGCTATACCGACATGGCATATTTCTGAAGCGCCATGCCGTTTTTTGCGTCCTTATCAGCTTAAGCCCATGAGCTCCCGGATTAGCCTGTCGCTGGTCTTGATGGTTCCCACCAGCACCAGCATATTGAACAATAACTCGCCAATGTACTGCCACGTTATGGTAACAGCGGACATCCCGGCTACATTGCCGAGGGTGGGTTCTTCTGACGCCACCACGGAAAAAATCACACAGGCCAGCACGATCACGCAGCCCTGCAAACACAGGGCGGCATATGTTTTGAGGAACGATTTGCCGATGTTTGCGGTGGGCTCCCCGGCAAAGGACGCCAGGGGGATCGGCGCGATGGCGGTGGCCATGAATATTTTGAAAAACCTTCCGTAGACCGTCAGGATCATGACCAGGGACAGCACCCAGATAATGAGGCTGCCGAGGAGCGTGACGATCCACAGTGGGATGCTGTCCCAGAAGCCCACGTTGGTTATCGCCGTTATGACCTCCTGGGGCAGATCGGTTGCCGCGCTGGGCATGATCCCGGACGAGGACATAATGACGGATATGGCGCCCTGGGCAATACGGAACAACATCAGCAGGATATCCATGCAGAAGGTTATGGCAGCCTCCGCAAGAGCGAAGCGGATAAAGACCTTAAAGGCGTGTTCCGGGCGCTTGAGCTCCGCGAAGCTGCCAGCGGTTTTCATAACGCCCATAACGAAGAACAGCACCAAGAGACCATACCCGATGGCCTTCAATGCATCGTTGATATTGACCATGACGTCCCAGACAGCGCCGCCCTTGAACTCATCCGGGCTCTGACTCATGAGCGCCCATATTTCGGTAAGCTTTGCGTTCCACATGGCAAGGGCGTTACGCAGGTTCTCTACGATCCAGTTCCCATCTCCCATATTCAATCACCTCCTTTGGAAATGGCCGGGAGGGTGGTATCCCTCCCGGTAGCGTTGAAGGTTCTGGATCATATCAGCCCGTAATCAGGGTCAGGATTTCTTTTGTAAAGGTGATGACGATGCCGCCAGCCATGGTGAGCATACCGTTGGCGCGCTGGGAAGGGTCGTGGGACTTGAGGGACAGGCCGATCTGCAGGATGCCGAAGCCCAGCAGGATGATACCCACGGCCCGGATGAGGGAAAAGATAAACTCGGTCAGGTTGTCAACAACGGCCAGAGGATCGTCCGCAGCGAATGCGGTGGCGGTGAAGCTGAAGCAAAGGACGACTACAGCGAAAATGGCGAATATGCGATAGGCCCGGTTATTGGTCATATGGTTCTTTTTCAAGATAGTTTTCCTCCTTCTGTTGAATTGTAGATGTAGCGGGTTGTTGGATAAGGAACGGATTGCCTGCATAGAGCTGCCTGCGGTGGACATACTGTGGCCCGCCGCCGTCCGGGGAGAAGCGAATATTGGGGTGGCGCATGAGATCGTACTTTAAGTCCATGACGGGCGGAGCGCCGCGGATGAACAGGATGCAGTACCGGTTGTCTAGCATTCGCACTTCGTCCGGGGCTAACAATTCACGGCCAGAGCTCTGGGTGTTTGTGGAGTAGCTGCCGCTCTTACCGTGGGACTCCCCGTGAGAACGGGTCAGGATCGAGGACTTGCCCAGCATCTCGGATATGAGCTTGTGGGTGCTGCTTTATACTGATAGGTAAAACTCTGGTGCGAACCGCACCTCGGTCTTTTCCCCCAGTCCACACCGTGCATGCGCCTTTCAGCGCACACGGCGTTCCATCTTAATCGATAAAAGCCCAGAATTTATCCGGTTTTCTTTCTCAATGGCATTAAGCATATTTTCACAAGAGCAATTCTTTTACAGACTCTCTATCAGAAATTTAACTCTGCCTGGTCTGGTCGGATACATCCGGTAGAGTCGCTGTGGGTCTTTGCCGTGCAGGATGCGGTGTTCTTCTTCAGATAGCACACACAGGTTCAAGAAATTGTTATCGCCGCCCTTTGATAAGGGCCTAATGTGGTGGCAGTGGTATTTTTCAACCGGGACAAACTGCCCCGATAGATAACTTTTTCCTCGCATACTGCTGTATTTGCTGATTCTAAACATTGCATACCGGCTGTTTTTCAGATACCTTGATGAATGAACCAAATAGGAGATATCATCCATTGATACACCAGGCTTATGTGTCTTTGGTCCATATTTATAAGGGTTTTGCCTTGCAACGATTCCCTTTTTCCCAAAGATCAGCCCAGGATCCCAATTTGCCCAACCGATTTGGACGATTGGCAATCCATCAAAGCAGTAGTAGCCATTTTGCCCCACGTTTTGTACCGTCCGTCCAGAAAGTCGTTTTTATAGGATTGCTCTGTGATAAACTTAGCTTTTTGTTCCATTGTGTGGTAAAACAGTTTTCGGATTCGCCAACCAATTAAATCAAAGGATTTATAAAAGTGTGTCATGCCACGGTAGTAGTTGTGGAGGCCTACCACATAGGCATTCCAGTTGTGGATTGTTTCAGCGTTGGCACATTTCTGTATCCGATGCAGTATTTTTCTGCACTCTGCTACGATTTCGTCCGCTCTTTTTTGCGGCAGGATATTGGCAACCATATACTTTCCTTTTTTCTTGGGATTCGTGGTGTTCTGACGGAACACAAAGAATTCATATCCGAGAAATTTCATACGTTCTCTGGTCAAATCATAGATTTTGGTCTTTTGCTCATTGATGACCAGTCTCATATTTCGCGTCAGATACTTTGTAATGCTGTGGCGGAAACGCTCCGCTTCATCTTGGGTTTTGCACAGCACCAAAATATCATCCGCATATCGCACATGGATGCCCAGCTTGAGGTTTGTTTGCCGCATGTAGGTTCTTTTTGCTGTCCTGTGGTGAAATTTAGCATTATTTTTGTCGTGCCAACAATCGCCTTGGTCTCTAAGCCATACATCAAATCGGTGAAGATAGATGTTGCTGATCAGCGGCCCTAAAATACTGCCCTGCGGGCAGCCTTTCGGGTCTTCCACCTTGCAGGAATCCTCAAAGTAGCCTTTTTTGATGTACCGAAAAATATAGTTCAGAATCACTTTATCCCGGATTCCAATATGCCACATCTCTCGATACGCTATATCGTGGTCAATGGTTCCAAAGTAGTCCTGCATATCGATTGCAAGGGCAAAAGGTGTTGTCTGCGCATGGTTTTTGACCTTTGCCAACGCATTATGTGCGCTGACCTGTTCTCTGAATCCAAAAGAACTTGGGACAAATTGTGTTTCACAGTGCGGCTCTAAAACAAGCTGTATACACTTTTCCACCAGCTTGTCCCAGATAGAGCATATGCCCAATGGCCGCATTTTCCCGTTGCTCTTTGGAATATAGGTTCTTCGGACATAGTCCATTTTCTTGTTCAGAAGCCTGTCCTTCACAATTTCAGATAACTCTGTGATGGAGTAGGATTCCAGAGTGGAGTAGTTGGTGCCATCCGGCCCCAAAGCATCCTTTCCGCCACTTTTGCTCAACTGGCGCACGGCCAATGCGACATTATCCACATCATAGGCCATTGTATGCAGTGTCCGCATATCAATCTTATGATTCTGAAACGCTTCAAAACGGGCTGCCATATCCACATAGTATCGATTGTTTGTGCTCATTCCGGTTGGTTTCGCCTCATTTCTGTAATGAATATTCTCTTGCATCTAACAAGGCGAATTTTGAACTGTTTTACTGTTTCGATTAAGACTAAGGCCCTTCGCTCCTCCGTGTTTCTTGACACGGTATCTACACTACTACGGCCCCGCTGATTACCCGTTCGTTATCTTTCTGGCCTTACCCTTTCGGTGCGGGCCGTCCCCAATAACTGCTAAACGCCGGGTAATTCGCCCCTTTCCATACGTCTGCCTTTTACTGCACTTAGGACCCTCTATGCTCCGTGAGTTTGGTTTTCACCGGTACGGTTTTCACGTACTCTATGGCGGCCATAACGCCATCCCCCATAACAACGTAACGATATTGCGTGAGGTAAACTCATATTCCATCCCACATCCCTCAAAAGAGATATAGGACAGTCGGGTGTTACGAAGCTTAAAAACAAGGTGTTGAATCCATATGCAGCGGAGCCCAGGGTGTACCGTTTCCGGCAGTGTCCCTGTCTTCACCTATGCTTCGCGACTGCTTGTTGCCAATCAGCCGGCAGGAGTCTTAGCCGAGGTCGGATTCATGGGATATTGGGCTCCCATGCCGCCTCCAGACGTATGAATCACCTACAGAATCGCGTCGTTTTCACCTCCTTGCGCGTTCTGTTAGGTCTGTAGCGGTGTCCCCCTGCTACGGGAGTTTTACGCTACAGTTAGGGTCGCACCATTGCCTCCAAGGTACAGGATGGTATCGGAATTGCCGAGGATAGTTTCCCATGAGTCTTTATATAACTCCTTGATCTGGGCGATGTTCTGGATGATGGTGCTGGAGGATATGTTTCTGGAACGCATGGTTGCCAATTCCCTTGTGTATCCGGGCAGTGGCATGGCGGCAAATTCATCCAATATGAAATGCACATGGTTGGGCAGCGGCCCGTGATGGATTTGGTCTGCGGAATAATACAATGCCTGAAATGCCTGGGCGTATAGCAATGAGACGAGAAAATTGAAAGAGCCATCGTTGTCCGGGATCACGGCATACAGGGCGCATTTCTTTTCCCCAAGGGAATACAAGTCCATATCGTCATGGTCGGTGATGGCCTTGACCTGAGGCAGTGAGAATGCGTTGATCCGCACCGCCGCCGCCACAAGTATCGATTTTGCGGTCTTGCCAGCCGCCATCTTGAAAATATGGTATTGCTTTACGGCGATATGATCGGGCTGTTCCTGCTCCAAGGAATTGAACAACAAATCCAAGGGCGAGACGTGATCCTCATCTTCCTCTTTGACCTCGGCGTATTCCAGCACCTTCAGTACCATGGAGAAGTTCTGCTCATACGCCGGGGCCTCATGGAACAGCATGAGGATGATAGCCATAAAGAGAGCGGTTTCCGCCTTTGTCCAGAACGGGTCGGATTCGTGGCTGCCCTTGGGGGTGGTGGCCTGGATGAGATTGGTCACCAGCTTCAGCACGTCCTTGTCATCCCTGAGATATACGAATGGATTGTAGCCATCGCTCTGGGCAAGGTTCACAAGGTTGAGGACGCGGATATGGTACCCTTGGCTTTTGAGGTAGCTGCCCGTGGCATTGAGGACTTCCATTTTGGGATCGGTGATCACCATGCTGCAGCCATTGCCCTCCAATATGTTAGGTTTTACAAAACCTCTCGTCTTGGCAGCGCCGCTGCCGCCGATGACCAGCACGTTCAGGTTTCTTTTGTGCTTGTAGGCGTCCAGCCCCAGCTTCACATGGCGGGTCAGGGGCTTGTTGAGCTTCTGGGCGAACATGGCGTTGACCTGTTTCGGGGAGCCCCATGTGGCGCTGCCGTATTCCTCACCGTCACGCCGCCTGGCTTGATCGGTAAAATACAGCCCGATGCAGAGGACATAGATGCCGGTGGCGAAGAGCAGCGCAATGAGGCTGTTATCCGTCCAGGTTATTGAGAGCGGATTGTTGAGCGCCGCGGTTAGGTTCTCGATAAGCTTGGGCAGGCCGCCCTCCCCGAAGCATTGGGCCAGCACCAGGGCCAGCCATGCCACGGGGACATACAAAAATACGCACAGGAGGACATCTCCTGTGCGCGATTGCTTATGGGGCATACAGGAAGCCCCCTTTCGAGATGAGCGGGCTGTGGGCTATCACTTGGTCCACCCCCTGGATTTTGTCCTTGTCCTGGCCGGAACCTGCTGCTGGCGCTGCTGCTCCAGTGCCGCCTTGTTCTCCTTGAGCTTTTGCTCGATGGATGGACGCTCACTCATCGTCCGTTGGCTTTTGTCGTTGCATATAGAGGAGCTGTCCCTTGTATCGCGTGAGCCGGGTCCCGACCGAGATTCTTTTTTTGGCTGGTGTTCCTCCTGTGGGGTATTCTCCGGGGCTTGCCGCTCCGCCTGGTGAGGCGTATATTGCATCCGCTCAAACACCATATTTACCCGCTCGATTTCCGTAACGGGGATCAACACATCCACCATGCCGTTGGGGTTCCCCTTGTCCTGGATGGCGGAGTAGAGTATTTTCAGCCGCTTTGCATGTGCGGAGAACTCCTGGTATTCCTCCAGCTGCATGGGGAAGGTACGGATATCCCGCGTTTCGTTGAGCATCTTCCGAAGGCTGACTTTTCCATATACCTTCTTATGATTTTTCGATAGCGCCAGCAATAAAGCGGCGCCGTTCTTCAATGCGGAGCCTGTGAGCCGGATGGCCACCTCTCCGCCTGAGAGCATCATGCGCACTACCTGTTCGGCTGCATCAGAACTCTCTGACATCTCGTTTCACCTCCTTGTCCTTTGTGCGTTCCACGCTGTGGACGTCTTTTTCTATCTGGGGAATGTTCATTGTGATCTCATCGCACAGGGCGATCTCCTTTCGTATTGCCCGGATATCTCGGTTGACCTTGGCCACGGCCTCATACGCAGCGGCTTTTTCCGCTTTGAGCTGCTCGATTGGCACCCCGGCTTTCTCCAGCATATCCACAGCTTCCAGATACCTTGCGGCCTCGTCCTCCATACCGGTCATACCTTCCGCATATAAATCCATGGCCGGGCGCAGGGCCTCTGTATCCGCGAGGGCGTCATATATGGGCTTGCGCTGTTTCTTCCGGGCATTGAGGATAGTGCGGTGTTTGGTGAGGGCGGCAAGGCGTTCCTCACAGGCTACCTTATGCGCCGTCAGCTGTTCCGGGCCGGTGATGTGGTTTTCATGGAGGAAGCGGAATTGGGCCTTATACTTTTCAAACTTCATGATCTCCGCTTTCAAGTGCGGGGTCATTCTCGGAGGATATTCCCGCTTCTTGATCTTGCCGAGCAGATAGAGATAGTGAACGTATAGGGCCATGAAGCCAGTGTGTTTCGGGTGCTTCTTGTACGGCACATATGGCCGCCTTGCTATCAGCACAGGCCGGAGCCCCGCTTCTATGGCCTCCATATTTCCCTGTATGGCCTTGCGGATACCGTCCTCTGTGAACAGTGGGTCACGCCTGCCGGGAACCATCCACTGTTCCTGGCCCCGGAGCCGGAAGGAGAGACGGTTCCCGTGCTTCACTTCATACCCCATATGCTCCATGAGCATGAGGAAATGGCCATAATCGTTGGCGTCCTCAATGGCCCGCCTGAGATCCGCCGTGAGCATTCCCCGAAAGGTAGGCTGGCCGCTCTGTTCCCGGAGCCATTCGATGTAGCTCATGGTCCTTGGAGACTCACCCTTCATAATGACGGAGAGGCCGTGTTCTTTGCACAACCTGTCGGAGATAGCGCGTATCTGCCCATAGTAGCTTTGGGCGTTGCTGTGGTATTTGCTCCCATCTGAGGCGCGAACGGAATTGAATACCGTGTGGGCATGGATATTCTTCCTGTCCACATGGACGCCTATTACAGCCTCATATCCATCGAGATGCTCGGCGGCAAACTCCTTTGCGATCTGCAGCGCCAGTTCAGGGGATACCTCGCCGGGGCGAAAGGATTGGACGATATGATAACAGGCCACGCCGCCCTTTTTTCCATAGTCCTCTTTGGTTTTCATCATCTGCTGATGGGCCCGGCCAGCCACGCAGTTTATATGGGCGGTGAGGATTTGTTCCTCCGTTTTATCTCCGTTGAGGACATATTGGATTGCCACATCTATCCGGGAGTGGCGTGCCAGTATCTTGGTAACGGCCATTATTTGTTCGCCAGCGCATACATGAGGTCATATATGCGCTGGAGGAGGAACAGACTCTGTTCAGCGGTTTCGGGCGTGGCAATGCCCATATTGGCACTCCGGGCAATCTGATTCACGTTATTTCCGATGCGGTTGATCTCGGCATATAAGTCCCTGATCTCTTGCGCCTGGCACTCCTTCACCGTGGTTCCCATGATAAGCCGTCTGAGATAAGCGCTGCGGGTCAGGCCGCACTTTCGGGCATTGGCATTAAGACTTTTTGCCTCTGCCGCGTTGAGCCGCAGGCACAGTTCGAGGACTGTATCCTTTGCCATGGGCGCTCGCTCCTTTCTTTGATAGATTTGCTGCGGTTCTGCCGCAAACATCCGCCCCACAAGGTGGCATTGGGGTCAGGGGTATCCCCTGCAAGCTGCGCCGAGATATCTTGGCGCTATGCTTGCCCAGATTCGGGACGCAGTGCGCCCCGAATCGGCTGCCCGCCGTTGGCGGGCCAGTTCATAAGGTAGTTGGATTGAAAGCCTTTGGGATCGGTCTTTGAAAGAAAAAAGAGGGTCAGCGCTCCGGCTGCCTGGGCTTATTGCTCCGGCGCCGTTGTTTCCGGGCGTATTCCTCGGCAGGTATGTTTTCGAGGGAGAGTTCCCTTGTGTTCTCCACATACGCCGCATACCGTGCGTAGTCATGTCCATCCGCACAGACCAGCAAACCGCGCTGGTTCAGATCATCCTGAACGAGAATGCAGTGCCAATCTCCGACCTTATCCACATACATCAAGTCCCGGTTATCCGTAATAAATGGTTGGTCAGTCATGAGCATGTTTGCATATACCGCAAAGTCTTTCGAAGTCAGATTGACCACTTTTTCTACCAGAAAGGGATGATCATCCTGGTTTCTTGGTAAGGTAAGTATTTCGGACAGGCTGGCCATCTTCCTGTGAAACCGAATTGGTACTCTGTCGGTGAATAGTTCCGTATCCCCATCACTAAAGAGCCGCTTATCCCAGATATCGTATACGGTCTGGGCAACGGGATTCTCCTGTACCAACACAGAGCGGAATGCTTCGTGCTGGCCTGCGATCTCCTGAAGCGGATGCATGGCGGTCATGGCGTATTCCAGTTCCTCACGGGGAATATCTGCGGAGCGGAGATATTCATATGCGTATTTCATAACCCGGATTTCGTCTACCCGCTCAATGATCTCCTGGGGGGATAATTTACACAAGCCGATGGAATAGTCCCGATATTCCTGTTCCAGCCTGGTCATGCACCCTTCATATTGCTCGTCCGTCATATGGCGCTCCTTTCCGCAATACTGCTATATCTCCTGCTACAAATACAAGTATTTATAGCAGAAAGGGGCTTCGTTCCTGCTACATTTCCTGCTATGAACCTCTCACGCATCGGCAGCATCACAGCGTAAAGCCGTACTGATCCGCTTTACAGCGCGGGCGGCATATTCCTCGGACATCTCAAACCCGGTGGCGGAGTAGCCCTCCTGCACAGCGGCCACCAAAGCAAGATAATCCGAACCTTAGACCAATCGGTCAGGGGTTCGGATTTCTTGTTTTTATCAAGGATATTGAAGCTTAGTTTCGGAATAGAATAACATCAAATTCAGGAGGATATACCCATGAAAAAGCTCATAAGCTGTGCGTTCAATATAGATACCGCCTGCGTGGAACTTCACTTCACGGATGGGAGTATTTACTCCATAAATTGCACCGCCGTGGAGAACGAGGCGGCGGACAACCGCTTCCAGCGCTCTGAGCTGGACTACCTCATCTACAACGACCCGCTGGCCTATGCCGACCTCATTTTGAATGGCAACCCGGAAGCATTTCTGAACGCCGTCACGGAGTACAAGCCCTACGAAAACTGAATACGCAAAAGGGAGTGCGCCCGGCGCACTCCCTCACTTTTTCATGCCGTCTGTCTGTCGTGTTCTCTTGTGTCTTCAGCGTCTTTCTTTTCATTCCACGCCGCCAGCTCCGCCTGCCCTTCGTCGCTTTCATAATACGCTTGGATCATGGGCAACAGGCAGCGGGCGATGCGTTCAATGGCGTAATCCGGGATCTCCATGCCACTGTTTTTCCGACCGCTGAATGTTGACATCGCTTCGCTTCTTCTCCTTTCCGAGAACAGCCGCTCCCTTTTTGAAATGAAAAGCAGACACGCTGTCAAGCAAGGCTTGCGGTGTCTGCATGGTGTACTGTGTCTGAAATTGTGTTTTCATTATAGCAGCGATGGGGCTGCACGTCAATACC